>OLGB01002310.1_pt1 | contig 20724 bp, 18 predicted proteins | sample 1605691 | NCBI WGS metagenome assembly OLGB01 (sample SAMEA3888925, study PRJEB22519) | human gut metagenome | biome: human gut; feature: human-associated habitat; material: faeces | place: Denmark | collected 2010 | reverse complement strand
TCGCTCCTCAGCGTTGCCCTCTTTGGCTGCATTTTTAGTATGGTCAGAATTTTGGTGATTATTGCGTTTACACGGTTTGATTTTCAGAACCCCGGCGCAGAACATTGTAGCACCTTACGGAAAGGTCGAGGACCTCTATTCCCTCGTCAATAATATCAGGTTCCGGAGATTCGGGAATATACTTCTCCTGTCTGAGAATTGCATTTGCTCTTTCAAGTGAAGATATTTTCCTCCTGTAAATTGCTTCAAGACGGTTTTCCTCACACTTAATGACATACCTAAAAAGATTGTGCATACCCAGTCGAATCTTCTTTTTCCTTATCGGCTGCGAAAGTTTTCTTTCCGCTTTCCTTATGCTGTGAGTAGCTGTTGACGATGAATTGCCGACAGCTTTTGCAATATCTGCATAGGTCATATTCTCCTTGTACCTCATTCGGAGCAAAAGAGCTTCACGTTCGCTCATAGTTTCGGAAATTACATAGTCAAGTGCAATTCCGCTGTCATCGGCAAGATTGTCAAATTCATCTCCGAGGAATATCTGTCTGAGGAGATTGTTGGGGTAGCTTTTCATATCTTTTTCCATTTCGTTCTTTCCTTTCGTTTAGACAATAAAAAAAGGCTTCCGTACACTTACATAAACGTAAGCATACGGAAGCCTTGCTTCCACACTATAAATAAAACAATACTCTTGCTGCAATGATGAAAACTGCCATATAAAACGATTTAAGGCAACCTAACACCGAGGAGAAAGAGTTTAACAAACATTACTCTCTGACCTCTCGTTTAGGTCGCCTTAAAATTAGCTTGGCTCCCCAAGTAAATCTTAGCACTACCCACCTTTAACAATTTATTCATCAAGTCAATTCAACTGACCGATGAATTTGTATTTTATTCTGACATTTTGTATGTATTCCCCTGCCGCCGTGTTTGTCCTCTCTCCGACCTCTATCTTATCCACCAGTGTGTTAAGGATTTCCTTGTTAAGACTCTCAACCTTTTTAAAGCGCTGCATAAGTCCGATAAATTTATCCACACTGTCAAAATGTTCGGTAGTTGATTTCAGATCCGATTGCAGTTTCTCTTTTTGTGCCGTATAACTTTCGATGCGATTATTGCATTCAGTTGACATCTGCTCAAAAAGCATTGCATTTTTTATTACGCCGTCATAATAATCATCATATAGCTGCTTATACTTACGGCTCTCCCGTTCGATTTTCCTATCAAGCTCATCAAGCTCAAACTGAAGCTGATTAACATCGGGCAGCTTTTCCACTACCTTATGCATGACTTTTTCTCTGAACAAATCCGAATCCGTACAACAGTCACAAAGCAATGAATTTATATCAGCAAGCACTGCTTCATTGAGATCATCAAGCCTGATATTGTGTGTTGTACATCTCTCAACACCGGCTTTTCTGCCCCTGCTGTTTCCGCAAACAAAAAAAGTGCTCTTTTTCGGCGGTGCTGTTATCCACATTGTTCCGCCGCAGTCTGCACATACCAGAATGCTGCGATACATATTATCCACACATTCCGTCTTACGCTCCCGTCTGCGTCCGTCAAGCCTTTGGTGAGCTGCGTCCCATAACTCCTGACTTATAATGGCTTCATGTGCATTTTCGCATACGATCCACTCATCACGGGCAGTAGTCACTATCTTCTGACTTTTGAAATTGACCTTTCTCCGTTTACCATAAATAATACGTCCAAGATAAACCTCATTATGCAGAAGATTATTGATCGAGGATTTATTCCAGCTGTAAGGATTCGGGTCACTGTAATCCCCTCTTGAGTAATCTCTCAGAGCAGCAGGACTGAGAATTTTGTTTTCCAACAGATAATCGGAAATTTTCTTCATACCCATTCCCTTGTACGCTACCATTTCAAAGATGTCCCTGACAACATCGGCATTCTTTTTATCAACGACAAGATGATTTCTTTCCGTAGTGGATTTTACATAACCATATGGAAGGTATGGGTGAAGGAACTCCCCGTTCATCGACTTTGCCTTGAATGCCTGTCTGACCTTCTGAGACACCTCCGCAGGATATATCTCATTGATTGCACTTTTAATGGTGAGCATAAAGTCATATGTGCTGTTTGCGGTAATTACAGTGTTATCGGCAATTATTATAAAGTTGATGTTGTTTTCGGGGAAAAACATCTGCGTATAATAATTGACCTTTATTGATTCTCTGCCGAACCTTGACAAGTCTTTGACAACTACCGTATCGACCTTGCCTTTCTCAATGTCACCTATCATTCGCTTGAACGCAGGGCGCTCAAAATTCGTACCGGTGTAACCGTCATCACAATAGAAGTCCACAATTTCTATGCGATTGGTTTTACAATACTGCTTTGCGATAGTGATCTGCGTTTCGATTGATATGCTTGTCCCATCGTTAAGATCATCTTCCGATAATCTGCAATAACAAGCTGCTTTTAATATTCTCTGTTCCATAATCAAATTCCTTTCATTATGGTACAGCGAGTGATATTTGCAATTACATTTTACCATAGTAAAGCGGCAATGTCAATACAAATTTTACTCACATATACTTTTCTCAAAAGCCTCAGCTCTCATACTATTTACCATTTCAGCTATTTTCTTTGCAATAAAATCTATGTATATACCCTCGAGATCATTTCCTGCCTCAGAAAAAGCTCTTTCAATTACAATAGTACATTTGATTTTTTTCTCTTTCATAATAGAACTCCCATTATAAATTATTTGCCTATATCATAAAAGTTCCTCTTCACCAACTCCATTTACTCTTAAAAAATCATTATATTCACTTATAGTTCGGCTGCTCAAAAAAACATCTGATAATATTGCTTTATACAAAAGGTGCGTTCTGTTATGTCCCAGAGCAATCCCTCGTAACTCAAAAAGATAATCAGAACGTTCCCTATATAATCTTAAAGCAATACATATTTTCATTAGGCACTTTAAGGAGGGCTTGATTTCATTTTTTCTGTATCGGAATATTGTGCTTTTGTCTACAGAAATAAATTCTGCCAATTCGTCTGTATTTATGTTTCCATCGCCCATATATCGCAACAGAACAATGCCAAAATCATCATCAGCAAGTTTTTCAGTAACCATAATATTGGTTTGCAAACATTTATTTTTCATAATTCTCGTATCCACATAAGCAATTCTCCTTTATATTTTATAGTAACGTTTTTTACATACACATTGTAACACAATTACACATTAATTCCAAAGCGTATATACGCAACAAGAAAAATCGCATTTACGCCATTTTGCCACAATATCATTTGAAAAAGCCATTAAAATGGCATTCGATAATTGCGTAAAGGCGCAACTGTGACTTTTGTAGATTTTATCAGCCTATTTTATCGCAAACTGCACAAAAAGACATAAAATCACAACAAAATACAATGTTATACATAAACTAAAAGCACCCAAACTTAAAATTCGGGTGCTTTTACTCCTGACGATGTAATACATAGTGTATTACATCATAAAACATATAAAATATTATACCACTTTATTGGGTCGAATTTTGTCGAAGCGCGTCAAAAACACGTATCGCTATGACGAATTCTGAAATCCTCCCGGAAAAAACCGATCCTTCAGCCTACAGTTAAATAATTACTGCCGCTTCAGTCTGTATTCTGTATAAAGAGACAAATTTCTGCGGATAAATATATCAAATCAATATTATTTAATCAGCGGCTTTTCAAAATTTTCTCAGCTCTAAACAATAAAATTATTTGTTAAACTCCTTATAAAGTATCTCCGCAAGAGCCGCCATCATAGCCTTGTACTTGCTTTTATTTTGGAACATAGAAGAAAACGCCTCTGTTTGTTCAATATAGCTTTCCTGGGCAACATCATCAAATGTTTTTGGAAATATACTTTCAGCAAATATCTGCGGATCTGATGTCTTGGCAATTTTTAAAAGCTTCTTATCAGCTTTCAGCTTATCGTGAAGAACAGTAAGCACTACCCTGTCCGCATCGGTGAAATTGCCGTTGAACATTTCATTTATTTTGTCTATCACTTCTTCAAGCGGCTCTTTCTTTTCTGGAACACCCTTCCCCTTTGCACTTGCGGGATCATATTCTCCGCTTGCATCAATAAGCTGTATATTACCCTTGAAGGTTTCCTCCAGTTTGTAAAATTCAAGTTTAAGCATTCCGTCCAGGTCGATCATTACAGACGGGTCGGCAGGGAGTAGCCTCAGCAGATAGGAACAGAAGGTGTATTCCTTCTGCATATCCGTATCAAACATACGGCAGATCTGCGTAATATAGCCATACCATTTGATATAGCTTCGGATAAGTCTGCGGAACTGATAACGTTCATCAGCAGCCAGTTTATTGTATCTGTCAGAAACGGGCTTTAATGCGGAAGTCATTCTGCCCATCATCTTGTCGTCCTGCTTCTTTGATGAGAAATATATATCAGCAAATGCCTTGACATCATTATCGGAATAGATGTTGTAACCTCGCAGCTCCTTCTGCGTCTGATAGATAAGGTCAACGTTTACTTCCTGCGAAAGTGATGTTTCCTGATAGAATGGCTGAAACGCCTCCTGTATATCCTCGGCTGTGTTTACAAAGTCAAGGATATATGTATCCGTCTTTCCGGGGCAGGTTCGGTTAAGCCTTGAAAGTGTCTGAACACACTTTACTCCACGAAGCTTCTTATCAACTATCATTGTATGAAGCAGCGGTTCATCAAAGCCTGTCTGATACTTCTCCGCAACAATAAGAACATTGAAATTCTCATTGAATTCTTCCTTTGTCTGTGTTTCGGAAATATGGCTTCCGTCCTTACGGACATTCAGTCCCGATTCGGTATAATCATTGCCGCCGTCATTTACAACACCTGAAAATGCAGCGAGTATATCAATGTTATCATACTCCTCCTGCCTGATATATCTCTTTATCTCGTGAAAATACCGTACAGCCGCAAGACGTGATGATGTAACGACCATCATCTTTCCTCTGCCGCCGATAGCGTGAGCAGTCGTGGAACGGAATGTTTCAACAATTATCTGTGATTTCTGCGAAATATTATATGGGTGAAGATCCTCAAACCTGCGAATGACCTTTGCCGCACGGGAAGCTGGTACTTCGGGATTATCGGGAATAGTCTTTGCAATCTTAAAGCAGGTCTGATATGTCATATAGTTCTGTAAAACGTCCATAATGAAGCCCTCTTCAATAGCCTGCTTCATTGAATAAACGTGATACGGGTGGAAAGAGCCGTCTTCATATTCTGTGCCAAACATTTCAAGGGTCTTATCCTTTGGCGTAGCTGTAAATGCAAAGAAAGACAGATTTTTATGCCTGCCGTGAACGAGCATTTCACTTATCAGCTTGTCATTTTTGTCGATTTCTTCCTCGGACTTACCCTCAATTTCCGCATATTCTTTCAGAGCATCTTCGGTATCAGCAAGAGCTGCTTTCAGCTTTGTAGCGGACTGTCCCGTCTGTGAAGAATGGGCTTCGTCAACTATAACGGCAAAATTTCTTCCCTTTGTGTCGTCAACTTCTTCATATATAACAGGAAATTTCTGCAATGTGGTTACGATGATACGGCAACCGTCGTTTATAGCATTTTTCAAGTCCTTTGAGGTCTTGTCATCACCGATGGTTTCAACCGATCCGATAGTGTGGTCAAAACCCGAAATGGTGTTCTGAAGCTGTCGGTCAAGAACGGTTCTGTCAGTTACGATAATTACCGAGCGAAAAATCGGCTTATCGTTTATATCGTGAACAGCGGCAAGCCTGTAAGCTATCCAGGCAATGGAATTGGATTTTCCCGAACCTGCCGAATGCTGGATAAGATAATTCTTTCCTGCGCCGTTCTCCTTAACGTCAGATATCAGCTTTCTGACAACATCAAGCTGGTGATAGCGTGGAAATATGAGCTTTTGAACAACAAGCTTTTTCTTTGTTCCGTCAGCCTGCTTCTTCTGCTTTTCCTCTGTCTGCAAATTGAGGAATTTTTGCAAAATGTCAAGCATACTGTCCTTTTGCAAAACATTTTCCCATAAATATGCTGTTGGATATCCGTTGGGATTTGGTGGATTTCCTGCACCGCCGTTGTTTCCCGCACCGTTTGAACCCTGATTGAAAGGCAGAAAGAATGTATCAGCCTTTGCAAGCTTTGTTGTCATATACACATCTGTGTGGTCAACACAGTAATATGCAAGAATACGCTTGTTGAACTGAAAGCATATCTCCCTGGGGTCACGGTCATACATCCACTGCTTTTTCGCATTATCCACCGTCTGTCCCGTGTACTGGTTTTTCAGTTCGAGGGCAATTACGGGAATACCGTTCAGCACAAGCACCATATCAACGGAATTGTTATTCTGTGAGGAATAGTGCCATTGCCTTACGCAGCTGCAAATATTCTCCTCATAGTGGACATTGGCAGTCTTGTTAAGGTGGGATTCGGGCTTGAAATAACATACACGAAAAAGAATCCCCCTATGCTTAAAGCCGTGACGCAGGATATTCAGCAGCCCGTCTGCATCGCAGGCATTGTTGAAAGCTGTAATGAATTTCTTAACCGGGTCACTGCCGCAGGTATTCTCAAAGCGTGTCCACTCTTTGGGCTGTGATTTTTTTATAAAGCCGATAAAGGTATCGACATAAAGGCCAACATCAGTATTGTATGTATCGGAAAGCTTCGTATAACCGCCCATCGGTGACAGAAAAAAGCTTTCTATATCTTCTTCAAAGCGTTTTTCGTTTGTAACATTGATCCCCATAATTATCCCTTTCTGTCAATACAGTTCATAATAACGCTTATTATCATTTACTATTCCTTATTGGCAGTTGTCGCAGATTTTGCGACAACTGATCTATCTTCTGATTCAAAAATAACTATATTATCATTCATCAAACGACCTCTTTCTTCCCCGTCACATACTCATAGATAAGAGATTTTTTATAGCTTTCAAGCTCGGTTACGATTTGTTCTTTCCTTGCGATGAGAGTATCTATTTCAGAGCATTTTTTGTCGAGATATGCTACAATTTCTTCCTGTTCCGACTTGGGTGGAGCAACTACTTTTATCGCACGGAACTGGTCTGAATAAGTCCTCCACCTCATTGCCATTATACCTCTGCCAACCTTATAACAATCACCATTAAATCCTTGTGTGCGGAATAAATGATGATAAAACTTGCTATTTGTACCTGCTTTAGGAGAATATACATCGTAAGCCGGGCTTGTCACACCGGTATATGCTGACCTTCCAATAGCCCCCATCCAACATAGTATAATATTAACAACAATATCATCTTCAAATACGAGTTTATATCCATCGGCATTAGAAGCTTTATTTCCCGTAGTCGCTTCTAAATCACAGTGTTGAACAACACCCAAATCTGTATATAGTGAAATAAGATTAACTTCATTCAATGGTTTGAAATTCTTCTCATTTCTATAATCAAACAAATTTTTAACCCTTACCACATTCCACTCTGTCGGAATCTCCCCAATCCACTCAATCCCGCTGTCCTTCATCTCCCTGTTCGGTCTTATACCCTTTGTAACAGCCTCGGTAATAACAGACTGCTTGAGCTTTTTGTATTCCTCAATTGTGGCTTTTGTTTTGGTGATAACATCGTCGATTTTGGCACATTCGATGTCGAGGTATGCGGCGATTTTGTTTTGTTCATCTTCGGATGGAATAGGCACAGGAAAATCTTGTAGCATAATTAATCTAACAGAATCAACTGTTGATTTCGAATTAGCAGTATCAATCATTATATAAAAATTATTTTTTAAATAATAATACAACAATTTTCTATTTATTCCTTTGATTTTCTGAATACTATAAACTCTCTGATGACAACCGTATTTGCCGTCCACATAGTGAAACACTTTTCCAGCCCCAGCACCATCACCAGCCATAAGAATAGCTGGTCCTTCAAATGTGAAACTATTGCTTCTTTCAACTATTGGAGAACGAACATAAAATGGATACTCTCCGTCAGGATTATTATCCTGAGTATCTTGATTTCCAGTTAATATATTACACATATATCGTAACCTGCGCAATTTCCACTCTCTTGGTATCTCCCCAATCCACTCAATCCCGCTGTCTTTCATTTCTCTTGGCATTATTTCGCACCACCATTCTTCTTTGCCTTTTCACCAAGCATTTTTATTGTGCTGAGATATTCTTTTTCAACGGGAGAAAGCTCTTTGACCTGATACTTTCTGTATTCAGCGGTTGCTTTGTCCATAGCTTGTTTATGACTTATTTTACCTGCATTATCAAGCACTTTTTCGCCTGTTGATGCAAGTATGCCGTCAAGATGCTTTACATAATCGCTCATATACATTGGTTTATGTTTCATTGCCTGAACTTCGGCAAAATCAAAATATCCCGAAACAAGGTTATTAAGAACCTTTAATTCTTCATTGGAAAGATAGTTTTTCGCTGTTTTAACATCATTCAGCGTTGGAAAATCGCCCGAGAAATTTGTAAGGCCCATAAACGGCTTTTCAGAGTCGGCTCTCTCATATATGACCTCTGCTGCGGTATGTCCGTGCGCCGCAAAGTGCAGCTTATTCTGAACAAGCTTGAAAAATGCAATAGATTCAGGGCTTTTGGGGTCATAATCCACACTTGTTGCATAAAGGTCGAGCACCTGACGATACATCACCTTTTCAGACGAACGGATATCACGAATACGGTCAAGGAGTTCTTTCCAGTAATCCCCGCCGCCAAGATTTTTTAACCGCTCATCGTCCATTGTAAAACCTTTTATCATATATTCTTTCAGACGTTCGGTAGCCCATCGTCTGAACTGAGTGGCAATCAGCGATTTTACCCTGTATCCGAGAGAAATAATCATATCGAGATTGTAATGTGTAATGTTATAGCTTTTTCCGTCTGCACCAGTTGTTCGGAATTTCCGAACAACTGAATTTTCTTCAAGCTCGCCTTCTTCAAATATATGCTTTATGTGTTCACTTATATTTGATTTGCTTGTCTGATACAATTCGCATAATTGAGCCTGCGTCAGCCATACGGTTTCATCTTGAAATTTCACATCAATTTTTGTATGTCCTTCATCGGTTTGATATATAACTATTTCGCCATTATTTACATTTTCGGGAAGGCTGCTGCTTTTGGTACTCATTATTCTTCCTCCTTGTGAAACAGGCTTTTCAGCGACTCGGAAATACTGTTTTCCAGACCGATTATCCTGCCGAGAATATCCTCGCTGTTTTCGGGCTTCTGATATTCGTAAAAATATCGTGTCATTGGTATCTCATAGCCAACCTTGGTTTTCTTTCTGTCTATCCACGCATCGGGAGCATAAGGCAGAACTTCTCTCTCAAAATAGCTGTCAATGTCCTCGGTAAGAGGTACATTTTCCGTATCACGAAGATTTGCGTCCGCAACAGGCTTGCCCTTTTTCTTAATTATTTCGCCGTTTTCATCTCTTTGCGGACGCTCAACGACTATCTTGTTATATCCGAACTCAACACTGTCAAAGATCTTGCTTTCACAGTATATGCCACCCTTTTCGCCGTAGATCCCATTGACAAATTCACCGTAAGCTTTTACTATCATTTCACGACAGCGATCGGTTATATCATTCCGCTTTGTGCCGATAGATTTTCTTCGCGGTTCATAACAGTGAGAAGCATCAATAAGCTGCACTTTGCCTGCACGTTCCTCGGGCTTGGCCTTATTGAGAACCCATATATATGTACTGATACCCGTATTCATAAACTGGTCCGTTGAAAGCTGCACAATGGTTTCAAGCCAATCATTTTCAAGAATATACTGACGGATATTGGACGGACCGCTGCCCGCATCGCCCGAAAACAGCGGAGAACCATTCTGAATAATAGCCATTTTGCCGTCGGCTGCAAGCTTTGAAAGACCGTTGAGCACAAAAAGCTGCTGTCCGTCGGATATTTTCGGAAGTCCGGGGGAAAATCTTCCATTCTCACCCATAGCCGCTTCCGCCTCGACTGCTTTCTGTTCACGCTTCCAATCAATTCCGAAAGGTGGATTTGAAATGATTCTGTCGAATGTGTAATCCTTGAATTTATCGTCGGAAAGAGTATCACCGAATCTCATATTGTTGGGATCTCCGCCCCTTATCATCATATCAGCCTTTGCAATAGCAAATGTGGAAGGGTTGAACTCCTGTCCGAAACAGGTAACTTCCGTTTCGCTGTCAAGTGTGTGTATGCGTTCCTCCATACAGGAAAGCATCTGAGATGTTCCCATAGCCATATCATACACAGTAATGGTATCGCCGTTGAATTTTGTGTCGCAAAGCAGAATATCTGTCATAAGGTAGATTATATCACGGGAGGTAAAATGCGCTCCGGCTTCTTCGCCGTAGGATTCATTGAAACGGCGCACAAGGTCCTCAAAAATATATCCGCAGTCAACCGCACTTATCTTGTCGGGACCGAGATGGCCTTTCTGCGATGCAAATTCCTTGATGACAAGATAAAGCGTGTTGCTTTCAACCATTCGCTTGATAATATTGTCAAATTCAAACTTTGCAAGCACGTCCTTTACATTGTCGGAAAACCCGTTCAGATAGTCAGCAAAGTTGACTTCGATATTGTCGGGATCGGCAAGGAGCTTTTCAAAGGTAAACTTTGATATATTGTAGAACTGATAGCCCGAAGCCTTGCGGAGAAAGCCGTCAACCACTTCAAGAGTTTTGACCTTTTCGTACTGTTCAAGCACTTTTTCGTGTGTAGGCAGCAAGCAGTCGTGAAAACGCTTGATAACGGTCATAGGAAGAATTACAAGTCCGTACTCGTGAGGCTTGAATGGACCTCTCAGCATATCGGCAACGTTCCATATCACGGTTGACTTCTCGGCTATATTTGTACCTACATTTGTTATTTCAGGCATAACAGTTACTCCCTTTTATTAAACTGCTTCGTTTTATCGGACTAAAATCCATTATTACTATTTATTATATCATAATCAACATTATATGTCAATCATTGACATAATAGCCAAAATAACCACAGGGTCATTTTGGCCATTTGTAACAAAATCACATTTTAAACATTACTTTTTATGAATTGCAGTGTTTACAAGGCACATACCCCATATCAATAACCTCATCACGGGAGCAAGTGACTTCCTGCTTATTCTTATCTTTCATATCCTTAACGCTCGAACAGCTCGGAAGATGAAATTTCTTCGTATTTGTGTTAAGAACATAAGTACAACTTCCTGATGATGTGCTATTTACAACAGCTGTGCCTGATTTTTCTTTGACCGTAACCTTGCAGATTGCTTTCAAACCGTTAGTTGTTTTTGCTGTAATCGTAACCGTTCCTGCCTTTACTGCTGTGACTTTGCCGTTCTTACTAACTGTTGCGATTTTATTGTTGCTCGAATACCAGGTCACAGACTTTACAGCTGATTCGGGTGAGGTTACTGCAACAAGTGTTTTGGACTGTCCGACTTCAAGAGCATATTTGGTATAGTTAAGCGTGATTGAAGCAATAGTGCCGTCAGAAAGCTTGCTGTCACCGTTCGTATAGTCGATCGTTATCCCCGGCTGAACATTGTAGCAATAAACATTGAATGATACACCTTTTCCCTTGTCCTCAACGTAGTAAGCCTCAATCTGCACACCGCTTGCAAGCAGATTATCCCCCTTGAATATTGGTGTTACACGATACAAAACGTGATTATCGGTTTCTTCAACATAGTCCGCAACCAAATTTTCAAACGGCAGCATACCCTCAACATTAAGATACCTTGTTCCCGTGATAAGGTTCTTCTCATTTGCATTTTCGGCTGTAAGCTGATAACCTATCAAATGGCAGCGGTTGTACAGATACTTTCCTTCAACATTGTCATACTTGACTGTGTGCCAGCCCGAAGGCTTTATCATTCCGATATTGCCCCTCTCTTCGGTGGGCATGGTTTCCCTGCATACATTGGCATAAGCTGCACCGCACCTACCGAGATCGTCAAGCTTGCTGTATTTTTCAAACGCCTTTGAAGTCATATCCTTTTTGCTGAAGCTCGGAACATTATCATTTAGCTCAACATAGGCTTCGCCCGAATATACAGGCAGATTATTCAGCGTGATTTTTTCTTTCTGCAACGCCGCCGATGCAGGCATCACCGACAGATTGCACACAAGGCTCAATGCCATCAGCAGACATAGAAATACATTCTTCTTTTTCACAAAAAGTCCTCCCTAACAGTAATAAATTTGCTTTGCAATCTCATTATATCAGAACGAGTGTGTCAAAATACGGACAACTAACACTCTGTTTTCAGCAAACCAAATCAATCTTATGCTTAATAATATTATATACTTGCTTACTAATACAGTCAATAGCTAACTATTTATTGCTGAATAATTTTCCGCCTGCGGATATAATTATATCAGAGTATGATTATTAAGCGAGGGCACAAATATGAGCAAAGAAGTATCCTTCAAGAATCACGACCGCTTTATTCAGCTGGGCGTTGCAATATCATCATTGAGAAAAATCAGAGGTATGTCGCAGGAAAAGCTTGCAGAAAAAGCAGGCATAAGCCGTTCCCTGCTCAGCGTAATAGAAGCACCGAATATCGCTCATTGTTTTTCTATGGAAGTGTTCTATAATATTGCCGATGCACTCGATGTTTCGCCATCCGATCTTCTGACAGCTTCGCTTTTTCCCGATAATATTATCAATAAAAATTCGGACTGACTAAATATACTTACAAAACCAAAAGAGCTGCACTCACAGATCATGTGAATGCAGCTCCTGTTGTATATTATATATTTCAATTATTTACGAAAACATTCATCAACTTGTTTTACAATATCTCCATCAAGCCAGCCTCTGTTTTGCATATCCGATAATATACCGCAAGCCTTCTCGTGAGACATTCCCTGCTTATACGGTCTGCTTTCCGTTAATGCCTGATAGATATCAACACACACCATAATACGTTCCTGAACATTCAATTCCGATGCTTTTTTCCCGAACGGATACCCAGTACCGTCCAACCTTTCATGATGAAACGCTGCCCAGTCACGCATTTCCTCAAAGTCGTCAATACCCGATAAAATATAATAAGTATATGCTGCGTGATGCTTCATTGTTCTGAATTCTTCATCTGTAAGTTTTCCGGGTTTTTCAAGTATTTCGTTGCCAATTCCCACTTTTCCTATATCATGCAGTGCTCCGGCAAGATACATTTTCTGACAGGTTTCCTCATCAAATCCCATAAATCGTGATAGTTTTTCTGCATCTTCTGCTACACCGATCGAATGTGTGCTGGTAAACGGAGATTTATAGTCGATGATATTTGCAAAAAATTTTGCAAGGCTCTTTATCTGTGAAAAATCCAGTTCCTGTTTGATATGAGGTGACTTTTTCGACAAAACATTATCTAAAGTTTCATTGCGGAGTAAAGAAAAGCTCTCCTCAGAAAAAGCTTTAAAAAAGGCATCTGTGCAATCAAGATCAAACAACGTTCCTTCGGATTTTTCAAGAAATTTCACAACCATTTTCCATTCATCGGTGCTAAACTTTATGGGACGGCTGTATACATCAACTATATCACACATATGAATGATCCTTGCAAACAGCGGAACTTCATTCCATTTCTTTCCGAAAGGACCTGTTCCGTCGGCATTTTCATGATGATACAAAATAACATTAGTCACATCGCTATGAAACGGCAGATTTCTGATATTCTTTTCTCCTAAAGAGCAATGAATGCCTAACTTTTTATATTCATTCTGTTTTAAATCGTTATGGAGTTCTTCATGGATATACTGTGTAAGTGCATTATCATGAAGCATAGCACATTCAGCAAGGTCTTGCAGACATTCACCGCTTATTTTCATTTGTTCCGCAACACACACCGCCATATATGCAACACGTTTTGAATGATTGTTGGTCACCTTCGCTAATTCAGCTTCCACACAGTCTAAAGCATAAGAACAGGCTGTTATCAGACCCATTAAATCAAGTTTCATAATATTTCACCTTTCAAAAAACATCTCATCTAATATCGGAAAGAGAAACTCTGTACAGCAGTCTTGTACTCCCCATTTCCTTAAAGCCGACATTTTCAAAGCGTTCAAATTCTGCGTTGTTCTTTGCCGATTCGGGATAAACGTTATACTCGTTCCACCTGCCAAGAATGTAGTTCATCTGCTCATTGTCAAGATGAAGCTGAATAGTCTGACCGTCCTTGCTGACGGTATTATCCGATGTCATAATATCTCTTGCAATTATCTGTGCCATTTGCTCCTTTGCCTTGTGTATAGGTGATTTTTCTTTCTCATAAGGCAGAGGTTCGGGATAATATACAATAAGTTCGGGATAGCTGTGATAGTGCCTCATTATTATGTTCGGAAGCTCAAGCATGATCGTTCTGAACACATCATCGGGCAGATCTGCATCGGTGATATACAGCACATCTTCATCAAGTTCACGCTGTCCCTGCTTTGTGATTATCGACATAACCATTTCAAGCTCACCGCTGTGATCGTCGCATACTATATATGCGTCCTCGCCCATAAGCTCCATAAGATGTGTAAGTATCAGATAACCTTTAATACTGCCAAGATATGTTCTCTTGTCCGTATTATCGCAGGCATCGTCATCATCTTCGATCACACCGTAAAAGTCAAGCTCGCAATATACAATATAGTCAACTATCGGATCGTTATATGAAATGTCGCTGCTGACAGTATCGTTATGTACAGCAATAATGCTTGCATATTCCATAGCTAATATCGTTCTCCTTGAATATATTCCCTTATGATTATACCATATTCAGGGCTTTCTATCAAGGGAAAACACGTCTTTTTTCTGTTTTGTCAAACAATATGCCGTAATTTGACAAACGCTGTCATATTTGATATACTAAAAGAAAAACACTATCGGAGGATCATATTATGAAGCGTAAAAAGACAAATAAATTCGCAGTTTCCAACACAGCTGCTGTTTCTGCTGCACCTGTTGCCGAAAAAACTGCACCCGTTGAAGAAGCAAAGGTTGAATCAGCACCTGTTTCCGAGGCAGTTCCTGCTGTTGAAGCTCCTGCTCCGGAAGTTAAGGAAACAAAGTCCACACCCAAGAAAAAGCCTGCCGCTATAAATGAAGAAGTTAAAAAACCCGATGCTTTCGTTATCCAGAGCAACGACAAGGAATATACCAATGATGATATTGTTGAACTTTGCAAGGCTGCATACAGAAACGGTACTCGCAAGCAGGTCAAATCCTGTGATGTTTACCTCAAGGCTGAAAACGACGGTCTGAGAGCTTACTATGTTATCAACGGCAATGCCGACGGTGCTTTTATTGATCTGTAATTATATTTTCAAACTAAAGGTCGCCAATCCCAATCGGTACAGGCGACCTTTTTTATAAATTTTTAAATTAATGCTTTATCTGCTCATATCATCTCTCTGAGCAGTCTTATTTCTGTCAACATCGTCCTCAACAGGCTCATAACCTGCTTTTTCAATATTTTCAAGCATAGTATTATCCATAAAATCAAGCACATCATTCATCTGCTTGGCAATTTCGGGTGTTAATTCGGCACTGTATTCCTCGTAAACTCCCATACCGCTGTTTTCAAAGGATAACGGGATAACCTTCTTATTATCATAATCGACCTTGAGGTCAATCCTCGGATCATACATCAGGTCACCGTTCTGCTCATAGGTCTGACAGATCGTAAGAACATTACCGTTCATTTCCACATGAAGATCCTCACTGCCATGCACATTGAACTTCACATATTCGCTGTCACCCTCAAGCACCTGCGGAAACATATCGGCAAGATGTTCAAAAACTTCCTTTTGCAGCGTATCATCTGTCATTTCAAATTTCGTCAGCTGGAGATGAACCTCCTCTATTTCGGTTTCGGCTTTCAAAAGCTCTTCAGCTTTTGAGAACGGCTTGTCTGCATCTGCTTCCATCTGCTTAAGCTCCGACCTCATAGTTTCATTTGAACTTTTGAGATCTTCAATGCTTTTCTGTATGTTGTTGATACAATTATCCAGTCGGATAAGATTGCCTGTGTCGGTTTCGGGATTAAGGTCGCAGTAATGATACTTTTCACCGTCAAGGCAAGCCTTAACGTGCTTTGAAAGAGCGTCAAAAAATATGGAAAGCTTTAAACCACGGTATTCACCGACTTCAAACATCTTTCCCTCCGCTATTCTTGCTGCATTGGCTGAAATAAGCGTTTTCAGCCTTGTGCCTGCTTCCTTGCGGTCGTTATATACATCACCCATAAGCGTTACAGGGTAGGTTTCCTTACCGTCCACATCAACAAACTTCGGGGTGCTGCTCGCTGTATCAAAATCTTTCTGAAGATGCTGTATTACAAGCTCATTTGTGCGAAGCTTTTCGGGAATTTTTACACGAATATTATCCTGAAGCTCATAGATATGCTCGGAATATCGTGATTTCTCCATTTTCAAGTCCTTTATGAGAGCTTGAAGCTCCATCTCCTTCTTAATCAAAGGATTGCCCATCAAAACAAGAGAGCCTAAAAAATCTTAAAAATAATAGTGTATATCTACACCCTTTTCCGTCGATATGTATATCTTCTCGATCATCATTCGTGCAAGATTGTTTTTCTCCTCAACAGTAAGCGTATCCCACCTGTTGAGCGGATCAAGAAGCGGTTTTGTATCAATTTTCTTAACACGCCTGTCAACAAGCATCAGCTTTTTTTCAAGCTCATTTTTCGTGCTGTGGAGCTTACCTATTCTTTCCTGAATATATCCAAAAAGAACTTCATCTGCATCGGCAAGTTTTTCCATAAGCTTTGAGGTTTCCGCTTCGATTTTCAGTATCTCTGAATGAATCTTATCAACCTCGGTGGAAGGCTTTTTGTCAATCTTTCGTGCTATCTCAAAAGCCTCAAGATGCTCTTTCATATCGCTATACACCAGCTCCTCGACCTGATTGACATTCATCTTGATACCAGAAGATTTACAGCCACGAACGCTGTTATACCCGCTGCAGGTAAAATACCGCCAGCTGCTGCCCGATTTTGGATTGTATGTATAATCCACCTTTACCGCATGGTCGCAGTGTCCGCACCTGAGCAGACCCGACAGCCACGAACGGAGAACCTTGCCTTTTCTTATTGGTATCTGATGACGTGAAAATTTTTCCTGCACCGTAAGCCAAATGTCCGCAGCGACAAGTCCCTCGTGATAACCGACCTTAACATATCTGTCGGTCTTGCTCCTGTAATTGTGCCAGAACAGTCCGTGCTTTCCGTCAAATGCGTCCACATCATCAATTATGCGGTAATTGTTTTTCAGCAGATATTCATATACGTTCTTGTCTGCCCTAACATAAAGCGGATTTTTCAGTACGGCAGCGATATTCGGTGCATCAAATCCCCTTGTAACTGTGCCGTCCCCTTTCGGAGCTTCCATCGGGAGATTGTTATCGTTGATGTACATAATAACGTCCCTAAGAGAAGCTTCGGGATTTGCATAAACATCAAACATTGCCCTGACAGTAACAGCCGAATCATAGGGAACAAGTACGGAACCTGTCTTTCCGTTTATGGTTTGTCTTGAACTCTGATAGCCGAAATATACCACACCACCCTGATAAAAGCCCGTTTCCTGTGCTTTGGTGTCATAGCTGTCTTTAACTCTTGCAGCTATTGCTTCACGCTCAAACTCCGCAAAATTCAGAAGATTGTTTCGCATCATTCTGCCCTCTTTGGTGTCCGTATTGAACGGCTCGCAAAGGGAAACAACGCTTACTCCAAGCTTGTCAAGCTCATCTGTGATGTTCAGATATTCACGCATATTACGGCTGAATCGGTCGTACTTTTTCACCACAATTTTGGAAACAAGCCCCTCCTTGCAGTCATCAAACATCTGCCTGAACGCAGGTCTGTGCTTTATGTCCTTGCCCGATTTTCCGTCCTCTTCGTAAACCTTGTAAAAAGCCTCCTCTCCGACAAATCTGATGCAGTCAGCGATCTGTGCAGGAATGGAAAGTGAGTTGTTTCCTTTTTCCTTATCACTGACAGAACGGCGAACATAAATTGCTATATACTTATTCATTTTAAATTACCTCCGAAACGTTTTATATAAATTCAGAGGCGATTTTACGTCATATTCATTATAACATAATCGCCTCTGAATTTCAACACTTTAAAGCAATATTTCCAAATTCATTTACGCTGTTTTCTCAGATTTGGGCTTGTCCGATTTATCAATTCTTTTATCGGCAGCGACAAGAATATCATAGATTTGATTGATCTTATTCTGCTTAAAGCTATCGCTCACATCTTCGGGAATGTGAGAAGTCACTTTGATACCGTTAACGGTACGCTCGATTATTTTTTCTTTCATAAGCAAAAATGCTCCTTTCGATTTTTCTTTTGTTCATATAATGTAATAGCCTTTGGTTTGGTAAAAGCCTGCGGTCAACGTTCAAAATCATTGTATCTGCGGCTTTTTTCTCTTCTCATCTGTTCGTCTCTTATCCTCTGCTCATATTGTCTGCGCTGTTCATCACGCATAGCGATATGAGCAAGCTCGGCATTTCTTTCCACCGTGGGTCCGGGCTCGGACTTGTATGTGCCGTCCTCCTGAAGCTCCAATCCCTCATGATATTTTTCTATTTGTATGCGAAGCTGTTCCTGTTCCCGAATCCTGTCATAATCGGATTTCAGAAAATTCTCCAGATACGCAAGCGATATTTCAGCTTTTGAACGTTCTTTAGAAGCTCTGCCCATTTCTTCGGCAAGGCTGTCAAGCTGTCTGAGGTCATTACGAAGCTTGTCCTTCAGTTTCGGCAGCCAGTTCTCCATATGAGTATTCCAACCGCCTATACCTCCGCTTTCGGCAAGTTTCCAATGAAGCTCCTCAAGGCGTTTCTGTTGCGCTTCATCTCTGTTTTCGGTTTTGAGCAGGCAAGCATATTCATCTCCCAGATAATTCAGCGTTTTCAGCTGCTCCTTTTTCTCGGTACATTTGCAATATCTGTGTAAAGCAATATCCTCTTTTCTGTTTGCCGCCGCAAGACATGACTTCATATCATCAAGAGAATGAATATGATTGCTGTGGATAAAATTCAGAGTCTCGAAAGATCTCTTCACCTCTGCATAAGTCGGATAATGGATCACGGGAGTGCGGTAAATATCAAGCTGTTTTTTACGAATGCTTACGGCAAGCTCAACCTGGAAACCGACAAACGCACTTATCTTTCTTCCCACAAATTCATTCTGCTTGTTGCTTATCCTCTCCATAAGCATCTGATAAGAATAACCGAATCCAAGCTTTGCAATGCAGCAGCCGTATTTCACGCCTTTCGGTTTTGCAATAAGTCTGTTTTCGTTAGTAAATGTATATCCGCACTCTTTCATTTTTTCAACAAGTGAATAAATGTCCGTAACATCATCACCGTGGATAAGCTTGTCTATCGTATCAGCCATTTTTCTTTTCCACGAATAACCTTTCTTTCGGGCATCATGTTCCTTGTAGCTGATAGTGCTTTTCCGTTTCGGATTTCTGATAATATCAAGCTCGTGTTCCAGACAAATTTCATCGGAACGCTTTCTGACAAAATCCAGAGTTTTTCGGTTACTGTGCCAGCGTATTCCGTCAAGATCATAAGGACAGACCGCAATATGGTTATGGCAATGATCTGTATTACTGTGGGTACTGATGATTATCGGTCTGTTCTCACCGAAAACTTTTTTCGCCCATTCAACACCTATGCGATGTGCTTCTTCTGCGGAAACACCTGAATCAAAAGACTGGGTATATGAGTGAATGCGGATATTACGCTTTCCGCTGTTTTTTGAAAAACTGCATTTTTCAAATTCTTCGTTATTGTACTTTTCGAATAATTCTTTGAAATTGTCATAAGCAGTTTCAAGGTCATCTCCGCAGCAGATGCCAGTGACATATTTCATTTTCTCATTTTTATCGGGATTGAGAATATACTTCAAATGGGCTTTCGGAGTTGTGTGAATCGCCTTGTGTTTTACATAAGCCAAATCACAACACCTCGTATGACAGTGGTTTCAGATGCTCATTGAGTTTTTCGCTCAATTCGGATAACTGCTTTTTCAGCGAAACAATGTCACCGTAAAACGCCTCTTTGTTTGAGTTCACCACCATTGCAATCTGGTTGATGTTGTTTCCGATACGCTTGATATCGGAACGGAGTCCGTAAAGGTCATTGGTGTTGTAAAGCACCACCTGACCGTTTACGGCAGCAGTCCTCAGAAATCTGCTGACATTCATTCCGGCAGCGGAAGCCTTGCGTCTGATGTCAGCCGCTTCCTCTTCTGTGGCACGGAATTTCATTACAATGTTTCTGTTCATTAAATCACCTACCTGTCTTGTATGTATATGCTTATATATCGGCTATACCGTCTGTACCGGCGAAAGCCGACCGAATTTAGGTACACAAATTCTATGCTTGCTAAATCATAGCAGCCACCTCCTCCGCAAAAATCATGCGACTCTCCCGATTATCCGCAAGCGACCTGCACATTATATGCAAGCCTTGCAGATATGCTATTTTTTACGTCCGAATAAGGACTTTTTTGTGCTGTTCTGTTTCGATGCATCCTGTTTTGCAGATTGCTTATCCTCATATTTCTGAAGCTTTGCCTTGAGATCCGCTATTTCTTTATTAAGCTTTATTATCTCATCATCTCTCTTGGCAACGTCCATATTAAGGTTAGAGATCTCCACTCTG
>OLGB01002306.1_pt1 | contig 20733 bp, 32 predicted proteins | sample 1605691 | NCBI WGS metagenome assembly OLGB01 (sample SAMEA3888925, study PRJEB22519) | human gut metagenome | biome: human gut; feature: human-associated habitat; material: faeces | place: Denmark | collected 2010 | reverse complement strand
CATAAACTACATTTTTTCTTTTGTAGTCCAGATGGATAATGTATGCTAACCATTTTTTTCACCTTCCCCGTTGCACTGGTACAACTTTTCATTTTTAGCATACTCCTTATCTATTAGTTTTTGTAACTCTTTCTGTAGCTTGAATGCAATGCCGCTTTCTTTTACTGCCGCCGTTAGTTCTTTGTATTCCTGTTCCGCTTCCTCTTTAGATTCGAAATGAATAACGCAAGCCGGGCGAACGCCATAGCAGCCGTTGAACGCGAGGGCATTGTCGAGCGCACCAATCGTATTCACGCGGCGTACGCTGTAGTCTGTAGTACTGTTTGCTGTAATCAACCACCACGTTTCATCAAGAAGCTTGCTCATGTATTGTCTGTACTGTCTGTATTGGTCGGCTGTTAATAAAAATATCGCGTCAGTGCTGCTGCCATAATCTTTCAATCCATCATCCGTCGTTAAATCTTGTGACCATACAACCAAATTCACATTCTTAAACTTTTCTAAATATTCTCCGTTTAGATATTCTCTTAAACTAGATACGCGCCAGTTATTATTGTTATTATTGTCAAACGCCTTATAGCATATAATGTCACTGTTTACGCAAAGAAAATTATTTTCTCCTACTTCATCCAGTACGTTCCATTTTTGTCCTGCAAACTCTACTGTGTTTCCTTGTTTAAAAACATTCTTATTCATCTGCTATCTCCTTTCATTTTTGGTTTTTAGAAATTTTTAGTCGTTTTCTCAGGACTAGAAATAATTCTCGCATTCTAGTTCTGAGCAAATAGAAATTAAATTTCAATGTGTCTCTTAGTTCAAATTTGTATAATAGTTGTTCTTGTGGTGTTAGACCTTCTAACTCCTTTTGCAAATTAAACTTTTTTATGTATTGTTCTAATACTTCAAAGTCATTCATCTTCCTCGCTCCAATCTATCTTTTGACCACAGTCCTGGCAGAAAGCCCCGCTATTTATAACATGCTTACAACAAGGGCACCAAAACGCTCCTCTAAGAAATTTTGCATTGGCTGTTATGTTTATATATTTTTCGTAATCAATAGGTGTTGGCTTTTTTGCTATCTGCTTTTCTCTTGCTTCTAGTAGACTTTTTAGTGTAAAATTCTTTTTTACACATTCATCCTCGAACTTCATATAATTTTCTAAGTCTGATAATGTGATTTTTCGATTTCTTATCTCGGCTATAGTTTCTAATGCCTCAATTGCTGTATCCATCAATTTAATATTTTTTTCACTTGGAATAATTTCTGGTTTTGTTCCAACAAGTAACGCGCCTCTAATAAAGCTCAATCTATTTATTGCCTCCTGTTCTGCTATTGTTCTGTGCTGCGTTTCTTCTAACATCTGTATGCACTCCCTTCTAACTAAATGGTAACCCATCCTCTAGACCATCCGGAATATTAACAAATCCATCTTCGCTAGGTTCAGGTTTCTGTGCTTCACGGCCAGTATCGTATTGCTGTGCATTTTTCTTGCTTTCTGCAAACTCAAGTTCCTCAATAACAACATCCGTTGTATATACTCTCTGGCCTTCTTTGTTTGTATAGCTGCCGGTTTGGATACGTCCACAACCAACAACCTTAGTTCCCTGTTCTAGATACCCTTCTGCAAATTCTGCTGTCTTGCCAAACGCAACACAATTAATAAAATCTGCTGCCTGGTCATCGCCTTGTCGTTTAAATCTTCGGTCAACAGCTAGGGTAAATCTGGCTACTGCTGTTTGCTGTTCATTTTGTATGTATTTAATTGCCGGATCGCGTGTCAAGCGACCCATTAAAATTGCTTTGTTCATTTTATCATTCTCCTTTATGAGGTTGTGGTAGTGGTTTCCATGCATTTACGAATAAGTCCTGCGATAGGCAGGTTTGGTATTCATCGCCTATATAAAACACTCCATTTCCATCCTTGTCTACTTTATATTTTCCAATTTCTATATCTTCTGCATTTTCAAATGACAAAAGAATCCATTCATTGGTATCCGGAAATCTTTCATGAACACTTATCCAATCATCATTTGTTTTTTCTTTGAAATCAGATGAACAAGCGGTTTTCACAATCTCAATCGCTCTTTGCAATCCCGCGTATATACCACTCTCATTCATTTCAAGTGCTATTTTACTTTCTTCTTCTAACTGTTCTACAACTTTTTCAACGTCATAAGCTGTTTGCTCTGCGTTAATAATTTTACAAAATCGTTCGTATTCGTTCTCACTAATCGCGTACTCACTTACTCTATCCTTTAAATTTTCAGCATCAATCAATCGCATTTATACATTCCTCGCTTTCCATATACGGTTCTGGAAGTGGTCTCCATGCAATTACTTTTGGGTTTAATGGTGTCTTTTTAACAACCCATACTCCTTCTTGTAGCCAAGAATGCATTGTATAGCAATCACCATTACTCTCTTTAACAGTAACCAAAACTTCAATTTCTTCTTCTGGCAATCTCTCGCTACATGGAATCCACTCATTGTCTTTCTTCTTTTCTAGGGCTTCAATTGCCATATCTAACGCATTTGTTTCTGCATTAGGTTTCCATGTAGTTCCCTGTTCTGGAAGACCACAATTTCTTTTTGTGCGTTCTAATATTTTAATTGCTTTTTCTTCTGTCATCTTCCTCACTCTCCTTTTAAGATTTCAACCAACTCTGAAACCAAATCCACACATTCTTCATTTACCGAATCTCTTTGGCACACATCTTCTGCGCAAGATACATCGAATTGCTCAATAAACTCATGTAATCTTGCAATAGCCTGTTCTTCTCTAATCGTTATCATTTACTTTCACTCTCCTATTCCATTGTTCTATAGCTTCTTCTTCTGTTTCTCTCCATCTTTCAACCATTCCACTACATTTAGGACAATGTACAAGCCATTCATTTTCGCTATAATTAAGCATTTCTGCTTTCCCACCACAAAACGGACAAGGTAATAATCTGCTATTACTCATTCACTCCACCTTCTTCCTTAATTTCAAAACTATTGATTTCATATTGTTTTATGTTCGTTTTCTTTGTGCCTTGAAAAATAGTTATGTAATTTTCAAAAGCATCAAGTGCAAGAAAACCGTCTACTTTTGTTACATTGTCGTAAATTTCTTTTCTTTCATCGTATTGGACAATTATTTGCATCATACTCAATCACCTTTCTCACTTTCCATCTTCTTTAATTCCTGCTCTAGTTTTGCCTTGATGCTTATTGCTTCGCAATCTTCATCGTTTGTTATTGTATCCACATAAGGGCAAGCATCACATCCGCATGGGCCATCGCTTACTCTTTCACGTACGAAACTTGATTCACAATCTCACCATTCGAAATTTCTTCATGCTTTCTTTTTAGGATTAGTTTCCATCCATCTACAACAGCCCCATCTTTTCTACAACTACACTTAATTCCCATTACAAATGCCTCTTCTTCACAAGCTACTGCATATTCACCGAAATATTTATTATTTTCATCATATAATTCTACTGTATCGCCCACTCTCAAATTTCTGCCTATCACATCTTTAAAAGGTGTATTTTCCCCTATAATGCCGCAGCTTTTGCCGCAAAGTGATAAGTGTGGCTTAAATTCTGACTTTTCTTCTTTCCCTGTCAATCTCTCAAGCGCCAGCTTAGCTCCTGTCATGAAATCGTATGTATCGCTTGGACTGCACTTTGCTACAGCTTTTTCTTTTGTAACTTTGTTAAATGCTATTGTTTCGCTTCCATTGCGATAAATTACTATGCATTCATCCTTTCCTAAAAACTCTTTTGCTGTTACTGCGTTTTTTCCAATTCCGAGTACCGGACCATGCGTTATTGTTTTGTCACGCCACAACTGCAATGCATATGATTTGTAGAAATTAAAGGGAAAACTGCAAAACTTTGTCGGTGCTTCTTCGCTATTCCATTTATATCCTTGTTTTTCCAGCTCCTCTAGTACCCGCTTTTCTTCTTTTGCTGTATTGCAAATAATTTCTTTTATGTATTTCATATCTTCATCTTTTGCTGTTTCCCAAGCAGCTTCTTCCACATATTTCATATTTTTTCCTCCTTCTGCTGTAATAACCGTTACAGCTCGTCTACTTTATCCCAACTATCCTGTTCCTTAATTTCACGCTTGTCATGTCGAATCTCATTTGTCCTTTCACTTTCATAATCATTCATAGATCATTTCTGGCTTGTTATCTGAATATACACAATCCTCATCTTGCGTTTCATCAGCGATAATTCTTACATCAGCTTTCTGCAACTTCGCAATGAACAAATCAAATTCATTCATATCTCTAAGTGAATGTAAATTTAGATTTGGATTTGTTTCTATTCCCCATCCATTTTTTCTATCATCTTCCCACATAGAAAGACGTATTGTTCTATTAAGTTCATTCTGTTCTTCCTCTTCATCGACTGTAAAATCAATAGTCGCGTATTTAAACGAACTCCAACTTCTCTTCTTTTCCTCTTCAAATTCAAAATAGACATTCATTGCCTCGTACTCTGGTGTTTCATCAAATTCAACCTTTCTGCCATATGTATCCATATTCTTGGCAACAAATTTTTTATATTCCTCGAACAAATCCGTTAATTTTATTTCTTCTATTTGAGGTTCCTCCATTAAAAATTTGAAGTTTTCCAGCATCTTTTTGTTATCCACAAGGGTAGAGTTATTCGCTATTTCAGTAAGGATAGTGTCTAATTTCACAATATACGCATTCATGTCATATTCCTCAATAAAAGGTACCAGGACCTGTTCGACTCTTTCTTTAACTGCCTTTTCAAGCTTTCCGTAAGCAAATGAAGCTGCAATAGCTTTTTCGATTCCATAGGTTAGCTTCTCTTTTATAATCTGATCTGTCGTTCCATCGGACAAAATCTCATCCATAATTCTCTTAATATCCTCATCAAAATTTTTCATATTATTTTCCTCCTATTTCCACACTGCTTCTACGCAAATCTAAGTTGCCCATTTTCTTCTACAGTAACACCCATATTTTTCATTCTTCCACCTCAATCTCTACACCTTCCAAATAACAGATCATTCCATTTTTATATGGCACCCTATAATCCTCCAGCTCCTCTAAAGTCATATGTTTGTGTCCAAACAATGCCTTCATGTTCTTCCAGTCCTTCCATGGTACACGATAGAAATGCTCATACTGGATACATACCACTACAAAACACAATGCATCCATTTCCTCATACCGATCAAATGTTTCTATCTGCTTTTCTGTTACCGCTGATTGCTGTATTTTATCTTTACTTGTGTATTTCGCATCGAACAGGATGCAACGCCCATCACATAGTACGCCCTTAAAATCAGGTTGTGCCTGTTTTGAATAAATTGCTACAAACTGCCCTTTGTTCCTGTTTAAAGCTTTGATTGGTCGCATTGGTTCCGGTGTTTTTTCTACGCAAGCGATTCCTTGTTTCCAATAGGCATCACTGGAACGTGTTATCATTTTTTCGAAAAGCTCACCATTAGAGCGATTGGCTTTTCCTTGTATTCTATGATCCATCCATATCTCCTCTCCTGCTCTTAGCAAGTAATTTTTGCTCCATCTCTTCCATTTCCGCTTTAGAATAATCTCGTTGCGGATAATTGCAAAATCGATTACTTGTGTGTTTATGCTTTGTGCTGTCTTTATAATTTCCTTCTAGGACTTTTATAAAATTATCTGGAATAATAAACCAATCAAAGGCTATTATCCAATCCCTGTCATTAGCACCTTGCAAAAAGCTACTGTTTCTTATCTGTTCGATTGCTTCCAGGATAGTGTCTACACCATATTGCTCTATTAAAGCTATTACCAAACAGTAACGTTTCGTACCTTCCGTTATTCTTTTAATTGGAGTTATTCCTAGGTCCGAAAGGCTATTCCAGTTATCCACAATATCAACATTATCCACATTGTTGTTTTGAGAAGGGAGGGGTTCTCCTGCGTCTTTAGACGCTCTATTACTACTTTCCTTTCCTTTACTTTTATTTACTTTACTTTCCTTTACTTTACTTTGTGTTTTTTTCTCGGAATTAAGACTATTTTTCTCGGAAAAAAGGGTATTTTTCTCGGAATTATTTAAAAAAGGGTTCACTTTAATAAAGGTTTCGGTTTCTTCTTTTTTAAGAAGCCAAACCTCTGCGTTTACGCTTACCGGATTTTTGGCGGCTCTGGTCTTGACCGCCTTCTGGTATCTGCGTTGCACTGATGCCGAAGATATGACAGTAACCCGAGTAGCAAGTGTGCAGCTTTTTGTAATTTCAATACACTGTAGTAACCCACTAAACAAGTATGACATTATCTCTCTTGTCCTATTTTCTGATATGCCTAATTCGTAGGCTATATCAAGTACCAGATCTTCGTCGTATTCGACATAATAACCTTTATCCCTGTATATCTCACAGATGATATATAAGTACACCATTACGCCGTCCGTGCCGAATTTAGCACGGAGACGTTTAATCTTTCTATCCGAGAAGAAATCACAGTCAAAGGAAAAATAATCTAATCCTTCTTTTCTGTCTCTAGCCATTTCCTCTCCTATTCATATCTTTTAAAATGGTACCAGTGATAAATCTATCACAGCGCCTTTCCTCGCTGCACATACCCCACTGTATGGATTGCCAGCAACGATTTTCTTCATTTCATCTACAAATCTCTTTTCGTCACTATTTCCATCTGATAAATGTATCATGATTACATTTCGAAGTTCCTCATTTAGATTTGCTTTTACCATATTCTTCGCTGTATCAAACGAAGTATGGCTTTTCATAATTCTGTCACGCAACACCCTGGGAATATGTCCTAAATAAACATTTTCATCTAAAATATCCGTTGCATAATTAGCTTCAACCATTATGTGATTTACACCATTAAAAACCCATTCTATGTATTGAGTATCTGTTGCAAACACAAGACTTCCCATTTCTTCATGCTGGATATAAAACCCATAGCACTCTACATCATGCTTAACCGCAAACACGGATATTTTAAAATTTCCCAACTGGTAACTTGCACCATCTTCGATTGGGGTCACATTATAATAATGTAGCTTTTGCCTTACTATTGTGTCTTTTGTGCATAATGTTAAAATTCCATTTGCTGTAAATTCTTTTAAGCAACCGGAATGATCCCCATGACTATGCGAAGTCACAACACCCTTTATTGCACGATAATTAAAATTAATTTCCTGCAACACCTTTTTATATGCGATACCAGCCTCCAAAATAAGAATTTCATCCTTATTTTCTAACAAGTAGCAGTTTCCAGAGGAACTACTACCAAGCACCTTTAATTTCATGAAAACACCTCTTTATCTCATAAAGTCAGGAATTTCCTCATTTTGTTGAACAGTATCCATTTTCATTTCCTGTTCAACTTCCTCTACCTCAGGTGGAACAAATGTTTTTTTATTTGCATTCTCTTTTACTTCATATGCAACCGATTCAGCTACAATATCAAGCTGATCGTTTTCTGACGTTGCATTAAAAGCATCCAATGCATCATTAGACATAATAGAACTATCATCTGTAGCATTAATTAACTTCTTGCAAGCTCTGTTCAGCACCGTTTTCTTTGCCATTTCTTCGCCAAATTTGCTGTGTACTTTGGACTTATACCCCTTCTTCTCTGCTGACTGCCATGCTTGCCCTTGCCCCCAAGCATTTTCCAACTGGTTTCGTGTCATAACTTCAATTACTGTTTCTTTTTCTGTTCGAATAATTGCATATGCCGCACGAATTGGGTTATCCATATTCTCAAGGCTAGTTTCATGTTTTAATATCTTTTTCTCACCAGTATCCAGATCATAACCAAGTTCAAACGCATCCCCCTCATAAATAACATTTGCAACAGGTTGGCATACAAGATTTTCTACTCTATTTAAAATAGCCAATGTTCCAAAATAACTCGGAACCAATGTGCATTTATTTCCGTATGCCACAAAATAACATTGCTTTTTCACAGGATTAAGTCCTTGCGTTGCCATCTGCATAAGTGCATTTGCTACAGATTCCCTTGAGCATACTTCTAATACTTTATTTCCATTTTTATCTTCTGCATCTTTCAACATCAGATACGCAGCATTCATTGCATTTGAAACAGAATATCCTCTTGGAAGTGTTAATCCATTCTGTTTTTTTGTATCTACCTGTCCAATTAATAATTCTACATCCTTGTTTGTCATAGCTAATTCTTTTCTCATCCTATGCAACCTCCACTTTCATTTCTAATTCATCTGTTCTCTCCAATTTAATAAGTTGGCAATTCATTTCTGGAATATTCCATTTATTGATACGCTCTGAGTCATCCAGGAATACAGGAACATTCACATCATTTATCCTCTGTAATGTTGAAACGATATCTAAATCAGCTACTACCTTATGCCCCTTATTCAGTCCGTTGCTATATAAAGTTCCATTGATAGTCGGCTCGCAGATTTCTGCATATCCTCCATTTATTTGTGGCTCAAATAATCTCCATTTAACAATACGAAAATGCTTGTTAATTTTGTCTGTGAGCAATTCTATCTTTTTAGAATTAAACGCTTCGTACAACATCTTCTCCTGTTCTGCTTTAGCAAGTGATTCTGACACTTCGTTCATTTTACTTTTTAACTCTTCTATTCGAGCTATCGTAGAAGCATTTGCATCCACTACAGCAAGCTTTTTGTTTACTTCATCCAGCTTTTTTTGCCATTCCTTTTTCTGTTCCATATAATGCTGATCCATAGATACACCAATATGACTTTCTGCTTTTTTAGTTAATTCAGAGACTTCATTTGCCAACTGCATATACTCTTCGCTTTGTGCTGTATCATAAAATGCTGGATATTTTTCTATTTTCTCTTTTGCTTTGTTAATTTTTCCCATACAGGAAATAACCTGTTCTTTTTTCTGTTTTAATAATCCTTCTAGCTCTTGTAGCTTTGTATTGGATTTTTCCAACTTCTCTTTCGCCTCATTGCCTTGAGTGACAATATTTTGCAATCTACTCTGTTTATCTCTTTCAAAATGTATTCTTGCCTCTTCTTTTCTTTCTTCTGTGTATTCTCTACCACAAGTAGGACACACAAGATTATTACCATTAAAGATCTCTGCATACACTTTTTTGTAAGAATTTCCGAGTTCCTGCTTTCTTATCGACAAGGCTTCTATTGCACTGTTACAAACTGCCACATCTTCCGCCAACTTATTTTTTTCTCGTTCTACCTGTTGGTAGTCTAATTCTGCATCGTCTTTTTCTTTCTGTGCTTCTAACTTTTTATCATGTAACACCTTATTCCCTTCTGACTCAATTTTCATCATTCTGATTTTCTTTTCGCTGATTTGGGATGCAATCGCTGTCACAACTTCGTTTCCTTTGGATGCATCTGAAAGAGCTTGTTCTATATCATCTATATTTCTCTCAATATTCTTTTTTTCGTTCTCTAATGCCTGACTATCCACCTCTACAATAGTCTTTTCTAATTCATCAATTCTGACTGGAAACTCCTGCTGCTTTTTATGATATTCCTTGATTGCTTTTGCATTTCTACTCATTAGCTCTTCAATAGAAAATTCTGTAAGAAGCTGCTGCAACGGTGCTAATTCAGAATCGTTTTCAATAATCTGCATATCGTCTATGTCCGACACCAATTCAAAAAGTTTTGCTCTTCTCTCTTTTGGCTTCATATTTAGGAAAAATTCTGCATTTGTAGAAAACTTAAACACATCCTCTGCAATCAAATCATCAATATAACGTCTATAATCTTTTAATTTCTTCGGAATACTATTTACTGTCCACTCGTTGATATTTCCATCAAATCTTTTTTCTTCTGCGCCTCTTGGCTTTGTCCATTTTTGTCTCTGTATCTTTTCAATCACAATCTCCTTTTCATCTACCAGAAGCGTAACCTCAACTCTGATATCAATAAAATCTACATCCTTTCCATCTGCATCATGAGGTCGAATTTTATCCGCCTGACTTCCATCTGACATTTTATCAAACATCACCCAGCAAAACGCATCATAGATACTTGTCTTTCCGATTCCATTCTGTCCACATATATTTGTAACTGGACCAAATTCTATCGTTAGCTCCTTGATTGCTTTGAAATTCTCAATCGCAATCTTTTTTAATTGAATTGTTCTCATTATTAAAATCCTCCTATTTCGCTATTATTTCCTTCTTAAAATCAAATTCCATCTGACTATCTTCACCTACTCTTGTATTTTCTATGAAAAACTTTTGCAAGCATTCTGCCTCTTTATTGCAATCACATTTTTCACCTGGGTCCAAATTCGCACCACAGTTATCGCATTTTCGAAACATCTTTTCTCTTAACCTCCTTGCATTTTTAAAGAAAAAATGCTAAACTGAACTTGGATTTTTTGTTATTTGCCCGGCTTAGATGCTGGGCTTTTTCTCTTTGCATTTGTGTCTACGAATATCAATTAAGGATTTTGTAATCACATTCATTGCAGTTGCCCTCTTTTCGCCTGGTATGCAATCAAATCTAGTTAATTCTTCTAATATGTACTCTGCCATATCCTCCTTAATCATTCGCTCCATTTTTGTAATCAAACTTTCACTCCTCTCTACTACACGAAAATCCTACAACATGTCCTGCCTTAATAATTGTTTCTGTTCCTTCTAACATGAAACGTCTAATACAATCTTCTAATGTTATTGCTTCTAAATTCATTTCTTTCTCTCCTTTTTTTCTTTATGTGTGGGTTCTATCCCCATAAACAAAGCACCCTGCCATAAAAAATACAATTGATAAGTAACTATAAAATCTTTAAGAAAGGAGTGATTTTAAAATGTACACAATTTTTCAAAACATGAGTGTTGGCAGGATGCTTTGCTTATGGGGATAGGTTGTTCAAGCTTACTGACTAACCAATTTTCTTAAATTCCTCGTTTTGCATGTATTCCGCTTCTTGTTCTGCCATAAATTTTACAAGCGTACTTTCTCTTACTTTTAAATCACCAATTTTCAAAGCTGGAAGCTTACCAGAGCGAATATACTCTCTTACTGTAATCTCGCTTGTCTGCATTCTTTTAGCACACTCTTTTATTTTCAGCAATTTATCTTCTAAGCTTGTTGGAACAAATGTTGCATTGCTCAGTTCCATATTTTTCAAATCATTTAGTACATTTAAAAGTTTTTCTGCATCTACAAGCATTTCTTTAATTTGTTCTACTTGCATTTCGCTCACCTCGCTTTACTTTTCTTATTTTCTTGTGTTCCAAGCCTTTATTGCATCTTCCTCTGTTTCGAAAGTTCCTAAAACATGTGCAATGTTCCCGATGCATAATCTTGTTTGTGCTCCACTTGTATCCAATGTGTCGCAACCAATCAGCCAAACATTATTTTTTATACCTCTACCATCAAAGCATGATGTGATTGCTCTTTCGCCGCAGAATGGACAATTCTTTATTTTGCTCATTCTTCTCACTCTCCTTTCTGTTCGTCTTTCTGAACTTCCAGAGTAAAAAAATATAGGTAACATTCCTCTATTTGTATTCCTAAAAGTTCACACGCCAATAAAATCTCTTTTTGTGAAAAATCAAGTATATTATTAAGTCTCTGACTTAATGATACTCTTCCAATTCCTAGCTTTTCTGCAAATTTGTCTTGTGTCTCATATACTTCACGTATTTTTCCACGAAGTTTTCTATAGTCAAACTTCACTCTCTCACTCTCCTTTCTGTTCGTCTTTCTGAACTTATCATAACACTGTTTTAATTCTTTTGTCAATAGAAAAATTTAGTTTTCTGAACTTTTTTGTTCTTGATTTTATAATTTTGTTGTGTTTTCTGAACATATATGTTAAAATTATAAATATAGAGGAGGTGAGCGAAATGCAAAAAAAGGTAGATACCATTGCAAATAGAATACGAACTGCTTTAGATATAAGAAATATGAAACAAGCTGATTTAGTAGAAAAAACAAAAATAGGTAAATCTTCTATTAGTACGTATTTATCTGGAGCATATGAACCAAAACAAAAAAATATATATAGAATTGCATCAGCTCTTGATGTTGATGAAAGTTGGTTAATGGGATTTGATGTGCCTATGGAAAGAAAAAATATATCCTTTCAAACAAGTAAAGGTATCAAAATTCCAGTTTTAGGACGGGTTCCTGCTGGTGTTCCAATAGAAGCAGTTGAAGATATTATTGACTACGAAGAAATTCCAGTTGAAATGGCAAAAGATGGGGAGTTTTTTGGTTTGCAAATCAAAGGGGACAGTATGGAACCTCGAATTTGTGAGGGAGATGTTGTTATCGTTCGCAAACAAGATGATGCGGAAAGTGGCGATTTAGTAATCGCAATGATAAATGGGGATGAAGCAACCTGCAAAAGGTTGATGAAATATAGCGATGGTATCAGATTGATGCCTAGCAATCCAACATATGAACCACTCTACTTTTCTAATAAAGAAATAGAAGAAAAGCCTGTGAAAATTATTGGTAGAGTTGTGGAGAACAGGCAAAAATATTAATGTTAAGGGGGTTTTATTATGAGGAAGAAAACAAAAAAGTGTAAGTTTTGTCAAACAGAGATACCAGCTAAAGCAAGCGTTTGCCCAAACTGCAAAAGGACATTATCTAAAGGAAATGGTTGTTTGCTTACTATTGCAGCCGCTGTCATTGTGTTAGCTGTCTTTGTTCTTTGCGTAAACAATGGATTTTCTGAATTGGGGAAAGAAATTTCAAGAGATGTAGATGAACAGCAAAAAGAAAAAATAACCATGTCTGAATTCAACCAGATAAAAAACGGAATGTCTTATGATGACGTAAAAGAAATTGTCGGAAGTTCAGGGGAAGTTACAGCCGAATCTGGTTCAGGAGAATATCATATAGTTATAATAACCTGGTACGGTAATAAAACCACTGGGGCAAATGCTAATGTTACATTTACAAACGACAAAGTGACAGCAAAGGCGCAAGTCGGGTTAAATTAGAAAGGAACAGTGGTTTTGTGAATATAGTTCAAAAAATTTGTAGCGCCTTATGTTCACTAATTAAAAAGTTATGTGGATATTTCTGTTTATTAATGGCAATTGCATCTTTTACTTTGTCATTTACAGATGAAAACGGTGAATTTGCTATATATTTCACAATGTTTATCTTTTTTGGAGTAGTTTCATTCTTGTGTCTCAAACCAAAGAAATCAAAATTGCAAAATTTAAAAAAATCTCATGTTAATGACAGAAAAATCGTTGAATGTAGCACTCAAAATGAAACATCGAGAAATAAAGCACTAAAAAACGAAACTTTGTTCGATATAGAAGCTAATATAAAACAAGAAGAATATCCTATAGATTTTTTAGAACATATGAGAACTAGCTACCCTAAGGAAAACATTCCTAATCTTGTAAGGCAAATAGAAGAATCAATTCATTTGGTAAAAACTACAACAAATGTTGAAACACTAATTTCAAGAAGAGAATTCGCTTTGAGACAGTGTTGTACATTAAAACAACTAGAAGACTGTGGTTTGTACAAAGGAACAGTTTCAACTGATGAATATATAAATATATTAAATCATGATTTATTTGTACATTTAAAAAGATGTTATGACGATTACTATCAAAAGGCTAGTCAATTGAAAACCGCAAAGGGATTTGAAAATAGAATGAATAAGTTTTGGGGTAATCTAACTGAAAACCTTGATGAATATACAGTAGAAGATTTCAAAGAATTTATTAGCAAATAGCAAAACAAAATATAACGAAGCTATAAATGCATAGACTTTTATAAATGAATTCTGAGAACGGAACAGGCAACCGTCGATAGGAAATACTAATTTTATGATTTTTGATATAGATACCCTGAAAGGAGTTTTAATGTTCTTTTTCATTTATGATAACAAGAATGAAGTAGAACCTTCGTTAGATGAAACGCAATTAATTTTTGAAGCCATTAAACAATATAAACAGGAATTTTGGCATGTAAACTATAAAAGATGCAAAGGGGGCTTATATTATGAGTTTTTTTAAAAAAGGACCTTTATCCAATAGAGATTTTAAAAAAGAATTTGGTAAAAATATTTTTATCTATCCCTTTAAGGAACAAAACCTAAAAGGATCTACATATAACTTAACAGCAAGCATATGTGCTTGGATAGTTGAAAAAGACGGTGCTGGAAAAACAAACAAACTCATTGTAGATGAAAATGGTGATATTACAATTCCTGCTGGGAAAACAGCGATTATTGAAACAGAGGAGAGTTTATATGTAACAGGTAAAATAAGCGGAACATACAACTCCAAAGTAAAATTATGTTCGAAAGGTCTAGAACATATTGGAACAACTTTAGATCCTTTTTACTTTGGAAGTTCTGCTATCCCGATACATAATGATACAAACGAAGATATAAAATTAAAGAAAAATTCCACCATTGTTTCAATAATGTTCTTCTATACTAATAGTAAAGCAGATAATTTACATGACAATTCGCCTTTTCGAAATGATATATTTGGAAGTTTTGATATAAATTCATTCTATGATGATCCTAAAAATAAAGCTATTCAAGAAAAAACTGATGCTGCTGGTACTGATAAAGAAAATACAGAAGATACAGGAGCTACAGAAATTATTAATAAGCGAAAAGCTTTATTGCAAAATATAGAAAATTGGAGAGATTGTTCATGGAGAAATAATCGCTTAGACTTAGAAAGACAAGTGAAAAAATATATAAAGAAAAATGATTGTCTTAAAATTTTATTTAAAAGAGTACGAATAACAATTTACCTGCTTATCCTCTTCTGTGTTGTTTGTGTTTGGATTATGCTTGCAAACGATAAAAATGAAAATATATATGATATTACAAAAACGTTATTAGCAGTTAGTGTTCCATCTGCCGCATTAATAATCGGTGTTATCTATAAATCTTATGAATCGAACAAAAATATAGGAATTGATTAATTGAGGATTGCAGTAAATTATGATAATATAATTAAAGAACATTTTAGGAGGTACAAATCAATGAAATTATATGTAGAAAAAATTACTAATAACGCAGTTGTTCCATTTATTGCTCATTTTGGAGATGCAGGTATGGATTTATTTGCAACCGAAGCTGTAACATTAAAGCCTTTTGAACGTGCACTTATTCACACAGGAATTAAAATTCAGCTTCCTCAAAATACAGAAGCACAAATCCGACCAAGAAGTGGCCTTGCTTTAAAGCATGGAATCACTGTTTTGAATACACCAGGAACAATTGACGAGGGATATAGAGGCGAAATCGGAATTATCCTTATCAATCTTGGTAACGAAGATTTTGAAGTTACAGAAGGCATGAAAATTGCACAGATGGTAATTAAACCTACTCTTTCTGTTGATGTAGAAGAAGTTGATACTCTAACATCTAGCGAAAGAGGGGAAGGCGGATTCGGTTCTACTGGAGTATAATATTTTTTTATAAATATCCGTCCCTGCTACCAACAGGGACGGATAACATAGATTACTTAGCAAGCCAAAGGCTGCATGTATAATCCAACTCGCAAGTAGATTATACCATGCATCCTACTAATTTTCTAGGGTGTATTTTTTATACCCTTTTTTACCAAGAAAGGATGATGCAATATGGCAGAAGTTACAGCAAGAAAACGTGGTTCTAGCTGGTCTTATAGTTTTGAAATGGCTAGAATAAATGGAAAAAGAAAACGAAAAGAGAAAGGAGGCTTTCGCACTAAAAAAGAAGCGCTAGAAGCAGGTGTAAAAGCAAAAGCAGATTATGATAATTCTGGCCAAACCTTTACACCGTCAGAAATTAGTGTTGCAGACTATATGGATTATTGGCTAGATAATTATGTGAAAGTAAACTGTTCTTTGCATACATTAGAAGGCTACAGTAATATTATAAAAAACCATATCAAACCAAAGATTGGATCATACAAACTAAAATCAGTTTCTCCGTCAGTTTTGCAAGAATTTATAAACGATATTCACTCACACGGATACAGTAAAAACATGATTGTAAATATAAAAACTGTGCTTTGTGGTGCATTTGCCTATGCAGTAGACGTTTGTAAATTTATCCAAGACACACCAGCGGCTAGAATTAAATTACCTAAATTTGCAAAGAAAAAGAAGGAACGTTCGGTTATTACTCCAGAACAGTTTAAGCAAATTACAGAAAAATTTAATGAGAATACAAACTTTTATTTACCTATCATGCTTGGTTATCATTGCGGATTGCGAATAGGTGAATGCTTTGGATTAACCTGGAATTGCATTGATTTCGAAAATAGGACCTTAACGGTTGATAAATCTCTAAATTATGATGGCTCAGGTAAAAGATGGTATTACGGTTCCCCGAAAACAAAAACATCCAATCGAACAATTTTTCTTGGAAACACAATCCTATCTTTGTTAAAAAAGGAACGAAAAAAACAAAAAGAAAATCGATTAAGATATGGAGAATTTTATACCGTTCAACATATAAAAGAAATCCAATCAAACGGAAGAAAACTCAAATATATTGAAGAAACTTTTCTGTGCGATGGCGCTCCTGATGTAGAACCAGTTTGTGTCAAAGAAAATGGTTCTATACTTACATCCGGAAGCTTTCGATATTGTTCTCGTGTGATCCATTACGAACTTGGTAATCCTTCTTTCGATTATCACTCTCTACGGCACACACACGCAACAATCTTAATTGAAAATGGAGCTAATATTAAAGATGTGCAGGAACGGCTTGGACATTCTAATATAGAAACAACAATGGACACTTATGTTCACAATACCGACAGCATGAAAAAAGAAAGCGTAGACATATTTGAAAAAGCAATTAATCAATAGACCATTTGCCTACCTGCTAAAAAAAGCGTAGGCAAATGGTAGGCAAACAGGTATTTTACATCCGTATAAAAGCCTATAAATCCTTATTTTATGCGGCTTAGCAAGCACACCGTCTCCACATGCACCGTCTGCGGAAACATATCCACGCACTTCACACGTTTCACCTCATACCCACATTCCTGCAACATTTCCAAGTCTCTTGCCAGACTGGTTGGTTTACAGGAAATATAGACCATCTGCTCTACTCCGTAATCAATAATTTTCTTCAATGCTTTTGGGTGGATTCCATCGCGTGGCGGATCAAGGACAATCATGTCTGGTTTTTCCTGAATGGTATCCAGTACCTTTAGTACATCGCCAGCGATAAATTCACAATTTGTCAAACCGTTTCGCTTTGCATTTTCTCTGGCGGCTACTACGGCCTCCTCTACGATTTCTACGCCAATGACTTTCTTGGCTACTGGTGCCATCATTTGTGCGATGGTTCCCGTTCCACTGTACAAGTCAAATACGACTTTTCCTTCTGCTGCATCATTTCCTGTGCTAGTCATAAATTCTCTGGCTGTGCTATATAATACTTCCGCCCCCAGTGAATTTGTCTGGAAAAAGGAAAAGGTTGAAATCTTAAATTGTAGGCCTAACAATTCCTCGTAGAAATAGTCTTGTCCATATAACACTTCTGTTGTATCGCTCTGCACTACGTCTGCCAAACTGTCATTTTTAATATGCAGGATTCCTACAATCTTTCCTTCTAATGGCAAGGCTAATAATTGTTCCACCAACTCTTGTAATGGGACCAACTCCTGTGTAGTTGTAACAATACTAATGAGCAATTCTCCAGTTTTTACAGCTCGCCTTACTAATAAATGTCTTAAATATCCCTCATGAGACATCCGATGAAAAAAATTCACCTTTCTTTCTGTAAAATACTGTAATACTGCCTCTAAAATTGTGTTGTAATCCTTATGCACAATTTTACAATCTTTCGTTGTGACAATGTCATGAAAGCTTCCTTTTTTATGCATTCCCAATGCCAAAGGACCATCCTTATACTCGTCACCAAAGGTAAATTCCATTTTATTACGGTATTCCCATTCGCTTGGACTTCCCACAATACCCTCAAATGGTACGTTTGGACAGACTCCACGCAATAATTTTTCTACCTGCTGTGCTTTAATCTGCAACTGTTCCTCATAAGAAAGGGTCTGATAACTGCATCCTCCACAGGCTCCAAACCCTGCGCATGAACCTTGTCTTGTTTCAAGTTTTGAGGATTCTAATACTTCCAGTAATCTTCCCTCGTATTTTCCTTTTCTTGCTTTATTAATAGAAAAACGAATCTTTTGTCCTAGAATTCCATTTTTAACAAGCACCTTATTTTTTTTCTTTTCACCATTTTCCTGGGTTTCTTCTACATAAACCACTGCTTTATTTGGAAAATCAACTTCTTCTACAATGCCCTCATAAATCTGACCTTTTTTCATATTTGATACCACTCTGCCAAGTTTTGGCATTTACAAACATCAAATTAAACTGTTTGCATTTTCCTTTCTTATTTTTATACTAAACTATTATCAATAACCATGATCCACATACTTCCATTTTCCGCCCTTATTTCGTACCAAAATCCAGTTCCAATCATCATATGTACTGTTGGCTTCTAAAGAGCCATCTCCACCGGATGAATCTACATCAAAGGAAGATAATAAAACAATCACTTCATCTGCATTATTTCTATCTGCCCAATTTTGATACGCATCCAACGACTCATCTCCTGCATAGCAAATTTTATTCAACTTACATCCTTTCCACTTTTCCTTAAATTCTTTTATAATAATTTCTATTGCAGAATTAATCTCTTCGGAAGAATATTTCACAGATTCCTCCTCAATGATTTTGACATTTTTAACATTTCCACCACATGCACATAAACCAAAAGACATAGCTATGACAATTAGAAGCATAGTTGCTCTCTTCATTTTTGTTATCTCCTTAACGTTACATTTTCACTAACTATATCCGCCTTTTCCATTTTCTTCTATTTAAAATAGCATTTTTTTCTATCTTATCAATAGTTTGGTAACTTTTCTCCATAATAATCTTACCATTATTCCATATAATTTTCCTGACAATTGATAATATAAAAACCTTTTCGATTTAAACTATCCTCTCGATTATATATCATTTCACTTCCATCCATCTGTCGGAAAATAGCTCCTGCCTCTTCCACAATACATTGCATAGCTGCTGTATCCCATTCCATTGTTGGGTTGTAACGATAATATACCTCTGCCTCTCCTTTGGCAATCACACATCCCTTTAGAGAACTTCCCATAGATACAAAATTGGTCAAATGATATTTTTCTAATAACCGATCCATTTCCGGACAACCATGAGAATTACTCATAACCACACGTATATCATTCGTACGATTACTAACTGACAACTTTGTAACCTGCCCATTTACCTGCATAAAAGCACCTAAGCCCTGTGCAGCATAGTATAATTCCTCTGTGACAGGTACATAAATCACCCCTAAAATGGACTTATGTTTATATGATAAAGCAATATTTACGGTAAACTGCCCATTTCGCTTAATAAATTCCTTCGTGCCATCCAACGGATCAACAATAAAACAATAATCATTTTCTAAGCGAGACAGATTATCTTTTTCTTCTTCTGAAAGAATCGCATATTCAGGGAACTCTTTTTTCAAGCAATCCACAATAATTGCATTAGCTGCCTTATCTGCTGCTGTAAGTGGCATATCACCCTCTTTATATTTTATCTGCATATCTTCACAATTATTATATACGTCCATAATTGCCTTTCCTGCCTCTACGGACACTTTTTTTAACACTTCGATTATTTTCTGTAACTCCATACAATCTCCTTATCTATTCTTACTATTACAAAACTAAGAGAGTACACAACCTTTTTGCGGGCATGGCACTCTCTTTTCACTAGCTGCTCTATGATTTCTGCTTGTTTCGTTAGTTTCCCTTACCAACTCAACACTTCGGCTCCATCTTCTGTTACCAAAACCATAATTTCCCACTGTGCAGATGGAAGCCCATCTTCTGTATAAACTTCCCAGCCATTTTCCTCATCTGTAAAAATATCTGGTTTTCCCATATTTACCATTGGTTCTATCGTAAATATCATACCAGGCACCATGAGCATATCGGTTCCTCTTTTACTATTGTAACCAACCCATGGATCTTCATGAAATTCAAGTCCAACTCCATGTCCTCCAATTTCTCGTACAACTGTATATCCATTGGCAAATGCATGGTCATGAACAGCCTGCCCCATATCTCCTAAATATCCCCAAGGTTTTACCTGTTCCAAACCTTTATACACACATTCCTTCGTTACATCCACTAATTTCTTTTTCTCCAGACTTACATCGCCAATGCAAAACATTCTGGAAGAATCGGAAAAATAACCATTTAAAATTGTGGAACAATCTACATTTACAATATCTCCTGACTGTAAAATCACATTTTCAGAAGGGAAACCATGGCAAACCTGATCATTCACAGAAGTACAAACACTATATGGATAACCTTCATAGTTTAATGGTGCAGGGATACCGCCTCTCTCTGTTGTCATGTCATATACAATTTTATCAATTTCAGCAGTACTCATTCCTTCATGAATATGCTCCTCAATGTAATCCAAAATAGCAACATTGATCTTACAACTTTCTTTTATTTTTTCAATCTGCTCCTTATTTTTTATAATGGAGCGGGATGGTACAATGTGTCCCTGTGCCTTTGCCATAGCAATTTTTTCATCAAACTGTAGATGGCAAGCCTTATACTTTCTACCACTTTTACACCAACACATATCATTTCGTCCAAGTTTCTTTTCCATAATTATAATCCGCCTTTCTGCGAAAGCCACCAATGTGTCATGAAACACCTTGGCTGA
>OLGB01002301.1_pt1 | contig 20769 bp, 25 predicted proteins | sample 1605691 | NCBI WGS metagenome assembly OLGB01 (sample SAMEA3888925, study PRJEB22519) | human gut metagenome | biome: human gut; feature: human-associated habitat; material: faeces | place: Denmark | collected 2010 | reverse complement strand
ACCTTCTGCATATACTTGGAGATCTTGTTGCAGGTGTCCATGGAGTCGTTGCCGCCATTGTAGAAGAAGTAGCGCACGTCGTACTTCTGGAAGATCTCCAGGATGCGCTTATAATCGGTGTCGTCCGCGTCGGGATCGGCGATCTTGTAGCGGCAGGAGCCCAGCTCAGAGGAGGGGGTGTGCAGTAGCAGCTCCAGCTCCTTGGCGTCCTCCTTGGACATATCATAGAGCTTGTCGTCCAGCACGCCCTTGATGCCGTGGGCCGCGCCGTAGACGGCGGTGATGGCGGGGTTATCCAGGGCGGTGCGGATCACGCCGTAAGCGCTGGCGTTGATGACGGAAGTGGGGCCGCCGGACTGGCCGATGATGCAGGCGCCGCGAAGTTGTTCCATAGTTTGTTCCTCCTGTAAATTCATAATAAAGCAAGAGAGGGCAGCGCCCTCTCCCACTTTCTGTGACAAGCGTTAGGCCTTGCCGGCGCAGCCCAGCACGTCCACCAGCTTGTGGCGCACGGTCTCCTTGATGTTGGCCCGGGCGGGCTTGAGGTACTCCCGGGGGTCAAACTTGTCGGGATGCTCATCGAAGAACTGGCGAATGGTGCCGGTCATGGTAAGGCGCAGGTCGGAGTCAATGTTGATCTTGCACACCGACAGGCCCGCGGCCTTGCGAAGCTGCTCTTCGGGAATGCCCACAGCGTCGGGCATCTTGCCGCCGTGTTCGTTGACCATCTTCACATAGTCCTGGGGCACGCTGGAGGAGCCGTGGAGGACGATGGGGAAGCCGGGCAGACGCTTGGAGACCTCCTCAAGCACGTCAAAGCGCAGGGGAGGGGGCACTAGGATGCCCTTTTCGTTGCGGGTGCACTGGTCGGCGGTAAACTTATAAGCGCCGTGGCTGGTGCCGATAGCGATGGCCAGGGAGTCGCAGCCGGTCTTGGATACGAACTCCTCCACCTCTTCGGGACGGGTGTAAGAGGCGGCGTGGGCGTCTACCTTCACGTCGTCCTCGATGCCGGCCAGGGTGCCCAGCTCGGCCTCTACCACCACGCCGTGGTCGTGGGCGTACTCGACCACCTTCTTGGTGATCTCCACGTTCTCGTCAAAGGGCTTGGAGGAGGCGTCGATCATCACGGAGGTGAAACCGCCGTCGATGCAGGCCTTGCAGGTCTCAAAGTCAGGGCCGTGGTCCAGGTGGAGCACGATGGGGATCTCAGGGCACTCGATAACAGCGGCCTCCACCAGTTTCACAAGATACGTGTGGTTGGCATAGGCACGGGCGCCCTTGGACACCTGGAGAATAACAGGGGCCTTCTCCTCGCGGCAGGCCTCGGTGATACCCTGGACGATCTCCATATTGTTGACGTTGAAAGCGCCAACGGCGTATCCTCCGGCATAGGCCTTTTTGAACATTTCGGTAGACGTGACGAGAGCCATGGGAAACAACTCCTTTTCTAAGAAATCGCAATTATTGTACCATTTGTGCCCAAAGAATGCAAGGGGTAGCGGGCACATTTTTGGTAGATTTGGCATAGGCTGGACAGAAAGGGGAGACCTGCCATGCCGACCAGTTCCACACCGCCCATCCCATATGACCGGGCCAAGGCGGTAGCTTACGCCCACAAGTGGGCCTTTCGCCGCAATCCGGCCTATTATGACTACGAAAACCTGGGCGGAGACTGCACCAACTTCGCCTCCCAGTGTCTGTACGCCGGCACCGGCGTGATGAACTATACGCCGACCTTTGGCTGGTATTACATCAATGCCAATCAAAAAGCTCCGGCCTGGACCGGTGTACCGTATTTCTATAACTTTTTGACCCGTTTGCCACCGCCTGGGCCTGGCCCAGTAGGCGTGGAGGTAGACGACCTGACCCAAATGGAGCCGGGCGACTTTGTTCAGCTCATGTTCCGGGAAGGGGTCTGGAGCCATACGCCCATCATCGTCTCCATGGGTCGCCGTCCCACATTGCAAAACACACTGATCGCGGCCCATTCCTATGACGCCGACAATCGGCCGCTTAGCAGCTATACCGTGTTGCGGTATCGGTTCATCCATATCCTGGGCGCATATCCCCAAAAGCCGCTGGAGTGGTACTGAGCAAATTTTACTTTAAAATGTATCTCAAAACACCGCCGGGGTTTGACAAAGACCTCGGCGGTGTATTACAATCTTAGATAGATTTGATCACAGAAACCAACAGCAAGTACTGTGCCAGGCATTGTAGGCCAAGAGAAAGGAGGAAAGGGCCCTCCATTGCTTTAGACTTACAACTCAACAAAATAAAAATTTTGTTGAGTTGGGAGGACCCTAAAAGCCCATGGATACAAGACAAGCGGATATGAGCCCTGTTTTGCGGGATTTCCTGACCTACCATGAGACCATTCTGGGACACTCTAAGAAAACCGTTGACGAATACTATCTGGATCTGCGTCGGTTCTTCCGATACTTAAAACGCGCCCGCCGGTTGGTTCCGGCGGACGCGTCCTTTGATGATATCTCTATTGCTGACGTCGATGTGTCCTTGCTGGGCTCTGTGACCGTCACGGACGTCTACGAGTTTGTAAACTTCCTCAGCCGGGACTGCGGCGTGGGCGCCGCGGGTCGTGCTCGGAAAATTGCTACGTTGCGGTCGTTTTATAAGTATCTCACAGCCAAGACCCATCTGCTTGAGGAAAATCCCATTCAAAACCTGGATTCCCCCAGACTGAAGAAATCTCTGCCTCGTTATCTGAGTTTGGAGGAATCCATCCAGCTTTTGGACGCCGTGGACGAGCCCAACCAGGCCCGGGACTATTGCATTTTGACCATTTTCCTCAACTGCGGCTTGCGTATTTCCGAGTTAGCCGGCCTGAACAAAACAGATGTTCGAGGCGACCAGCTCCGGGTGGTGGGTAAAGGCAACAAAGAGCGCATGGTCTACCTGAACGACGCCTGCCTGGCCGCACTAGCCGACTGGCTGGCGGTGCGGGACAATTCCGCTGGGGCCGATCCATACGCGCTGTTTCTGACCCGTGGCCGCAAGCGCATGACGAAGGATGCCATCCATTATATGGTAAAAAGGCGCTTTTTAAAGGCCGGGTTGGACAGCACGCTATACTCTAGCCACAAGCTCCGCCACACGGCAGCTACGCTCATGCTGGAAAACGGCGTAGACGTGCGAACGCTTCAGGAGGTCTTGGGTCATGAGCACTTGAACACCACCCAGATTTATACCCATGTGAACAACGACAGTCTGCGCTCAGCGGCCAAGGCAAATCCTCTAGCTAAGGTGAAGAAGAAAAAGTCTTAACGCTTGATGTCGTCGGCCAGGTCGGTTTGGCCAGACGCCAGAACCGTTTGGACAAACTGGGCCAGTGCCAGAAGAAAGTCCGTGTTGGTGGCGTGGGACTGGCGAAGTTCTGTGTCGCCGAAGAATTTAGCCAGGTAGACCGGGTTGCTGTGCTTGAATACATGATCCACCAAGGTGCGCATGGCCCGTTCGATGGGTTGCGCGTTCTTGAAGCCATATTTGACGGCGATGACACAGTAGAGATCGCTGACCACACAGCGGCGGCGGACCAGGTCCGGGTCCCGGATCAGTAGACGCACGCTGTCCTTGACATAGAGATATCCCTTCAAACGGGCGGGCACATTCAACTCCCGCAACGCCCGGACAGTAGCGACGTCGATCTCCCGATCGGTGAAAAATATCGGCAGCGACTGGACCAGCATACGGGCGCTGTCGATCAATGCCTTGTCGCTGTACGGCGCGATGAGGCAGTAGTCCGCACCCGAGCACTGGGCGTAGTCCTGAACGTAATTGCCGTAGGATGTGAGCATCAGGCAGCGGGGCGCGGGTCCGGGAAGCTCCCGCAGCCGGCGCAGGACCTCCAAGCCGCTGACACGGTCCAGCACGGCATCTAAAATCAAAAGCGCAGGCTGGTTGAGCGACACCTGGCGTAAGCATTCCAGACCATCATGGGTGGTAAAGCTCACGTGGAACCGTCCGTCTTTCTCCAAGATGGACACGATGCGAGCCTGCTCGGCGGGGATCGGATGGGCCACAATGGCCTGCACAATGGTTTTTCTTTCGTTCATCGTTCTACCCTTCTTGTCATGTTGGATTTGGAGCGTTAAAGATGGGGACCTCCTCCCTGTCGGTGCACATATTACCATAATCATTTGCAGGAATCAAGATATTGTCGAAAAATCAGAGGAAAATCTTTCATATTCGACAATAATCGACGGTTTTAAAGGGAAAGTCTTCTCTTTTTGTTCCAGAAAATGGAATTGCCCCTTCGCCGGCGGACCGACGAAGGGGCAATTCGGAGAGAGAAAAAAGAGAAAGAGAGAAGAGAGATGTTAGGGATGTTATCCCTTACAGCGTACATGATACCATGGGACGGAAAAAAGTGATGGACAAAATTTCAACGGCTTGTGAACAATTTGTAAATGCTTGCTATGTCTGGTGTTCCCGGGTCCACTGGGCCTTGAGTTCCGGGTCCAGTTCCGTGCCGTCGATCACGCAGTTGGCGTAAAAGGGACCATCCTCATGGACCAGATTCATGGTGTGGTCCCGCAGCGCGGCTAAGGTCCCTATGTCCTTGCCGGTGCGGCGGATCTCCTTTTGCGCGGTAAACGGCAGATGGGAAAAGAGCGCTGCCGCCTCCTTGTCCGTCTTGAGCAATTCCTCTAAGTCCATATCCTTCACCTCCTCCCTATCCTGCCCGCTCCCTGGGGCGCTTATGCCCCAGTGCGGATAGAATACTCGCTGGCCAGCACCAGCCAGTTTTGCGGAAAAGGCCGCATCAGGTTCCAATAGCCCGCGCCATAGAGGCCATACTCCGGGATCAGGGCCAGCTTGGCCTGGATGCTACGGGCGTCTTCAAACCACACCTCATGTTCCCTGCCCTGTCGGTCGGTATAGCGAAACCACGGACTTTGGGCGGTCTGGTCGTATTGGATCGCTGCGCCATAGCGCAAGGCCAGCTCAACGGCGTATTGATTGGAGATGGATGTGGCCTTGGTCTCGCCCTGCACAAAGGGCAGCGGCCAGTCGTAGCCGTAGTTGGGCACGCCCAGCCAGAGCTTGTTTGCCGGGATCTCCGTCAGGGCGTACTCCACCACGCGGCGGACGTTAGGCAGGGGCGCCACGGCCATAGGCGGGCCGTAGGTATAGCCCCACTCGTAGGTCATCAACAAAAGTTGGTCGGCGGCCTGCCCCAGGGCGGCGTAGTCGTGGCCCTCGTAGAGCAAGCCTTTTTGCTCGGCGCTTGTCTTGGGGGCCAGCGCGACGATGACGGGATAGCCCAGCGGCGAGAGGGTCTGCCGCAGGCGGCGGATAAAGGCGGCGTAGGCCCTGGCGTCCTGCGGAAAAACAAATTCAAAATCCACATCAAGGCCGGTATAGCCCCGTTGGCGGAGCTTGGCGACAATGGCTGTCACAAGGCGGTCCTGCACGGTCATGTCGTTTAAAACCAGGCTGGCCAGCTCGTTGGAGAAGCCGCCCTCCTCGGTAAGGGTGGACAGGTGCATCAGCGGCGCCACGCCCATGCTCTTGGCCGCGGCGATGATAGCCTGATCGTCCAGATCCACCAGGCCGCCGCTTGGTGTGATGCCATAGGTAAAGGGCGTGATGTTGGTAAGATAGGGCAGCGTCCGCTGCAAAAGACCCTTGTCGATAAAGGGATAGGCGTAGCCGTTGACGCTGAGGGTGCCCCGCTTTTGTCCTTTGTAGCTGAGGACAAGAGTTTGACCGGGATAAATCGTACTCTCACCCCGGAGATTGGGGTTATTTTGCAGTAGAATACGCGTCGGAATACCCGTCTCCTGGGATACGGAGCTCAGCGTGTCGCCGGGCTGGACAGTGTATACTGCTTCGGGATAGCGGACTACGATAGTCTGCCCCACCGCCAAACGGCTGGGGTCGGGCAGCTGATTATCCGCCATAAGACGGGCTAGGGAGACGCCGTAGTCCTGGGCAATAGAATAGAGGCTCTCCCCTGCTTTTACCACATGAATATCCATGCTGTAGCCCTCAAACAAAGGTGATAAAGTTGCCGCTGGCGTAGCCCACAACGCCGTCGAAGCGTACCAGATACCAGCCTTGCCACTGGTTGATGACCGTCAGCCGCGCGCCGTCGTAGGCCTTGGCGATCACGGGTGCGGAGGTATCGGGCCGGGAGCGGATATTGAGATACCCCCAGGATACGTCCACCACGGCGTTTCTGGGCGGTACAGGGGTCAGGAAGGGAATGCCGAAGTACTCCGTCAGCGACAATACGATGTTCCGGGCGATGGCGTCCAGGTTGTTTTTGATCCAAGTAGCGTCATCGGCGTTGTCGTGGTAGCCTAGCTCAATAAAGACGCTGGGGGCCTTGACCCTGCGGACCTCGCCGATGGCGGTGGTCCCCTCCGCGCGGACCTGGTTGGGTAGCGGATAGATCGTTTTCAGGTTGTCGGCCACGATCTGGGCGGCCCGTCTGCCCCGCTCCGAGCCGGGGTAGTAGTAGACAATGATGCCCCGTACCTGGCCGTAGCGGCTTTCGGGCGCGGCATTGGAGTGGAGGGCCAGGTGGAGGTCATAACGCCCCTGGTTGGAGGCGGCAATGGAACTGGCTGCGGTCATCTGGGGCGTGTTGCGGGTGTACTGGATGCCAGAGGCGACTAAGTAAGGCACCATGGCGTCGGCCAGGCGGTTCATCCACTCTTCCTCGGTGCCGCCGTTGACGTAGAGGTTGTTTTCCTGGGTAGAGGGCGAGAGATAAATTGTGGGCATAGGAATACCTCCTTTTTCCCATGCTATGCCGCCTCTTCCCGCTTCGTTATCGCATGGGGGAAAGAAAGGCACTTGTCTCCTCCCCTGCCCTATGATATACTTCTTTTGCGCGCCAGCATAGCGCGGCATGTAGAAACGGAGGAAAAGCGAAGATGAAGCGGATCTTGAAGCACAGCGCCGGCTCTTATGCCGGTATTTTTGGCGTTGGCCTTTTGATCGGTCTTTTGTGCCGGCTGCTGGACCTATGCCCGGCGGATACATTGTGGAGCTTCTCCTCGCCCCAAACGCTGTTTGGGTTCTGGATCATCACGAACACCGTGATCGTGATGGTAAGTACCTCCCATGTTTGCGCGGGGCTTAGCTCGTTTTTGTATATGTTCGGCATGGCTCTGAGTTTTTACGGTACACAGCCGCTTCTAGGGGCTTTTTTCCCGGTGTTTGACAACGGCTTCAAGACCTCCTTGTTTTTGCTGTATGCCATCCTGGCCGTTCCCTGCGGGGTGGCCGCCTTCATCCTCTATGATTGGAACCGGGATCACATCTTCAACAGCGTACTCTATGCCCTGCCTATTGGCGCGCTGGCCTCGGAAGCCGTCGCGGTGGCTATCTACTTTTGGGCGCGCCACACCTTTTTGTTCCAGCTCTCCATGGACCTTGTGGGGGCCCTGGCCTTCTTTCTCCTTTTTCTTCCCCGGGCAAAGAGCAAGTGGCTCTATGTGGCCGCCTGCCTTGTAAGCACGCTGGTATTCTATTGGGTCTTCCCCTGGTAGACCGAAAGGGAAAGGGCTGTCCCCTTATCTTCCATGGAGAGTGATAGTATGGTAAATAGAAAAAGAAAAGTATTACTGCTTACATGGTTCATTTACGTTTTATGCTTTGCCTGTCGTGGGTTTGAGTATTTTGTATTACGGACAGACCAGACATTTTGGGGCGAGGCTTTCCTCCACAAGCTGATCGGCATTATGATCCTTTATCTTGCCGCAAAACTGTATGGCATGGGTCTGACCGATATAGGCTTTGAAAGAAATCGCGCGTTTCACGATCTGCTGAAAGGACTTGGCTTTGGTTCGGCTGTCTTTGTAGCGGCGTATCTGGTTGAAATACTGATCCTTGTTGTTCAGAATAAATTTGCAACGGTTCAGATCTATGTGAGCGCTTATACGGTCGATGGAAACATTGGCGATCAAACAGCTTTGATCTTCTTTGTCCTTTGCGTCATCGGTAATATCATCAATGTGATCATGGAAGAGGGCCTATTTCGAGGGCTGTTTCAAAAAATACTGGAACACAGATATTCATTTATTGTAAGCGCAATACTCTCTTCCGTTCTATTTGGTATATGGCATATTATGGCTCCCATCAGAAGCTATTGTGATGGAACGCTTGGGGTCAACGGCCTTGTTGCGAATATCATGATGTTGACGATCACTTCAAGCATTGTGGGGTTCAAATTCTGTCTCCTCGCGAAAATGACCGGCAGCTTATACATGGGTATGGGCGACCATTTTGTAAATAACATGATCGTGAATATCCTCCATATACGATCTGATACCGGGGCGGATGAATTACAGGTCGTGAGGATCGCAGTTGCCCAAAGTCTGTCGTTTATTATCGTACTCATATGGTATATACGAGACAACAAAAAAAGGGCGTGACCTGCTTGGTCACGCCCTCTGTTTGCCCTATTCCCTGCCCCGGCGGGTCTTTACCGCCTGTGTCAAAAGATATTCGATCTCCGCGTTGATGGAGCGGAAGTCCTCCTCCGCCAAGGACGCCACCTGGTCCCACAGGCTGGGGGCCAGCCGCAAAAGGACCTGTTTTTTCGCCTTTTCCTTGTCCTTGAGGGCCTTTTCCCGGCGCAGGACCTCCGCCTCCATCTGGGCGATGCGCTCCAGCCGCTGTTGGAGCTGGAGTTCCTTCTCCTGGGGTTCCATATCAGTAAATAGAGCCGCTGTTGAGCACGGGCTGGGCGTCCTTGTTGCCGCAGAGGACCACCAGGAGGTTGGAGACCATGGCGGCCTTGCGCTCTTCGTCCAGGACGACCACCTGGTCCTCACCCAGCTTGTCGATGGCCATCTTCACCATGCCCACCGCGCCGTCCACGATCTTCTGCCGCGCGGCGATGATGGCCACGGCCTGCTGACGCTGGAGCATGGCGGCGGCGATCTCCTCGGCGTAGGCCAGGTGGGTGATGCGGACCTCCTCTACCTCCAGCCCGGCCTCGGCCACCCGCTTTTGCAGCTCCTCCTTCATACTCTCGGCGATCTCCATGGCACTGCCCCGCAGGGTCTTTTCCGGAATGCCGTCTCCGTCCAGGTCGTCCTCGTCAAAGAGATCATATGGATAGAGCCGGGCAATGTTTCGGACGGTGGAGTCGGCCTGGATGGACAAAAACTCCGCATAGTTCTCCACGGCGAAAACAGCCCGGGTGGGGTCGGCTACATGCCAGATGACCACAGCGCCGATAATGACCGGATTACCCAGCACGTCGTTGACCTTCTGGCGCTGGTTGTCCAGGGTCTGGGTCTTGAGGGAGATATTCTTGCTCATGTTGACTGGGATGATCGCCATGCGGCCCTGCTTCTCCGCCTCCTTGGCCTGGGCAGCGGCGGCGGTCTTCGCACTATTGTAGGCAGGGCTGAAGCTGGTGCAGAAGGGGTTGACGTAGAAGAAGCCGGACTTCTTGATGGTGCCATGGTACTTGCCAAACAGCGTCAGCACCCGAGCCTCGTTGGGATGGACTACCTTCAGCCCGGCGGGCAGGACGGAAAAGACGATCCAGCCCAAAATACCCGCCACAAACAGCAGGATGCCGGGGAGATGATCGGAGCCTTGACCGACCATATTGATGATGCCGAAGACAAAGGCGGCGGTGGAGGCGGCGTAGCCCAGAATAAAGAGAAGCAGGGCCAACAGCCCGCTGGCGGGACGCAATTCTTTCTCTTGGATGTTTGTCTGTTTCATATGGATTCCTCCCAGCTAAAGTGTGATATTATTTTAATATCATGTTGCTATGATACTCCCTGGGAGAGAGCTTGTCAATCCCCTTTTTGCAAAAAAGTTTCAAATGTGGTATCCTTGAGCAAAGGCGGTGAGCGGAGAATGTCAGACAGCAGGCTGTTTCGGCTTTTATATCTTCTGTTGGAGAACCGGCAGATGACGGCGGGCCAGCTGGCCCGGCGGCTGGAGGTGTCCACGCGTACCATCTACCGAGACGTGGACGCCCTGTCCCAGGCGGGCGTTCCCATCTACGCCACCCAGGGCAAGGGGGGCGGCGTAGCGCTGATGGACCACTATACCCTGGACCGGGCCGCCTTTACCGAGGAGGAGCAGGCCCAGCTTTTGACCGCTCTGCGCTCCATGCCCGACAGCTTGGGCGGAGCGGAGATGGTGACCAAGCTGGCCGCCCTGTTTCGTCCCACCCAGCCCGATTGGCTCCAGGTGGAGCTGACACCCTGGCAGAGCCAGTGGCCCCAGGGTGATTTTACCTTTTATAAAAATGCTATTCTGGCCCGCCGGGTCCTATCTTTTACCTATATCAGCGCGTACAGCGCCGCCCAGCGGCGGCGGGCGCTGCCGGTGCGGCTGGTATTTAAGAGCCGGGCGTGGTATTTACAGACCTGGTGCCTGGAAAAGTCGGCCTGGCGCACCTTTCGCCTGAGCCGGATACTGGGGGTCCAAGAGACCGGCGAGACCATGGAGCCGCCTGGCCCACCGCCGGAGATCGAGTCTGGCTATGGAGACCAGGTCGTAGCTCCGGTGGTTTTGCGCTTCTCCCCCGCTATGGCCCACCGGGTCTATGACGAGTTTGACGCAAAGGACATCCAGCGGGAGGAGGACGGCGCGCTGTTGGTCAGCGTCCCCTTCCCTGTTGACGGCTGGCTTTATGGGTATTTGCTCTCCTTTGGCGTGGGCGTGGAGGTGCTGGAGCCGGACTATCTCAAACAGCACCTGGCCCTTTTGGGCAGAGAAATTTATCGGGCCAATGCTGAACCTGACAGACTGTGTCATATTTTCCCTGATATACTGGACCCATCAACTTGAAAGGAGCGCATTATTATGGATCTTTCCCAGATGAAGTTCTGCCAGTCCTGCGGCATGCCCCTTACCCAGCCGGAGGACCACGGCACCGAGGCCGACGGCAAGGTCAGTGAGGACTACTGCCAGTACTGCTACCAACATGGGGCCTTTACCTCCTCTATGACTATGGAGGAGATGATCGACTTCTGTGTGCCCCACATGGTGGCAGGCCACCCGGAGATGACCGCCGAGCAAGCCAAGGCCCAGATGGAGCAGTTCTTCCCCATGCTGCTTCGCTGGAAAAAGCAGTAAACAGCAAGCAAAAGAGGGCCGCGGCGTCAGCCGCGGCCCTCTTGCCTTCACTTAGGAGACCCGTTCTACGGGGAAAAGGATGCCGGTCTCCAGCTCCTCGGGCGGAGTGGTGTCCGGGTCGTTCAAATAGCGGTCGATGGCGGGGCCACAGATGCGGTACTCCGGGTGCTGAGCCATCCAAGCCGCCAGCGCCTCATAGGCGTCAGGGATGCCGTCGTAGGGCCCTTTGTGGACCACGGCGGCGCAGGAGGCATAGGCGGGCTTCACCGTGGTATCAGGACCCGGCTCCACAACGGCCTGGACCTCCACATCGGCGGCCTCATAGTTGAAATCCTCACTGTGGTAGAGCATCTGGATGGCGCCTGCCTGTTTCAGGCCACGTCGGGCAAGCTCCTGGCGCAGCTCCTGGAACAGATCGTGGAACTTGACCACAGGGGTGACGCGGCGGATGCCGAACACGGTCTGCTCGGGATCGGGCATCAGGATCACATGGTATTTACTTTCTGGCATTGGTATTCCCTCCATGCGGAGGATGTCTGCTTCCAGCTCCCGCAGGTGCTCCTGCATCCGGCAGACCTCATAGTGGGCGTCCAGCCGACGGCGGTGGAGCCGGGGCAAAAGCGCTTCATCGTCTAGGGTAAGAAGCTCTCCCATCTCCGACAGGCGAAAGCCGTATTTTTGGAGCTTTTGGATCTTGAGAAGGCGGGATAGCTGCTCCTGGTGATAGTAGCGGTAGCCGTTCTCCCCTACCACCTCCGGGCACAGTAGCCCCAAGGCGTCGTAGTGGCGGAGCATCCGGGGCGATACCCGGCACAGGCGGGAAAATTCACCGATGGTGAGCATGACATTCCTCCAAAATTTTGTTGGGAACCGGTTCCAAGGAACAGCATAGACCCTGACATAGTGGGAAAGTCAAGCCCTTTTTCAGAATTTTTTTGTTACCCGCGCCGGACCCCTGCCATAGCGACGCCGGTTTTTTTAAAGCTCATGGTAGTAAGGGCAAATATCCTCGTAGCGACCATCCTTCATGCGAAAGCCCCTGGGAATGACGCCCAACTGCACAAAGCCAAGCCGCTCGTAGAGGTGCCGGGCGTGGGTGTTGGTGGCCACCACGGCGTTGAACTGCAAAACGCCAAAGCCGTGGCGCTTGCCCTGGATCAGACTGTCGGACACCAGCTTTTCTCCGATGTGCAGACCTCGGCTCTCCGTGGACACGGCATAGCTGGCGTTGCAGATATGGCCACAGCGGCCCACATTGTTGGGATGGAGAATGTAGAGCCCGTAAATGCGCCCGTCCCGGTCAACGGCCACTGCGCTGTAGGTCTGACTGCCGAAAAACTCCCGCCCTGAATCCAGGTCCAAGGGCTCCTCCTGGGGAAAGGCGACGCCCTCTTCTACCACCTGGTTCCAGATGCGTATCATTTCGGGCAGGTCTTGCTCTTGGTAGGCCCGAATTTCCAGTTCCATGCGATCGCTCCTCAATTTCTGTGAGATAAAGCATCGGCCAGGGCGGCAAATTCCGGGATACCCAGCCGTTCGCCCCGAACGTCCTCGCCCAGGCCGCAGTCCAGGATGATCTGGCGCAGCGCATCCTTGGAAAAGCGGTCTCCATAGGCGCTCCCCAGGCAGTTGAGCAGGGTCTTGCGTCGCTGGGCAAAGGCGGCCTTCACCACCTGGAAAAAGGCGTGTTCGTCAGTCACGCAGTCCGGCTTTGGCTGTGTGGTCAACGTTACCACCGCCGAGGTCACCTTGGGTGCAGGGTAAAAGCACTCGGGACCTACCTCAAAGCGGTAGTCGCACCGGGCGTGGTATTGGCAGAAGACAGAAAAGGCGCCGTAGTCGGCGGTGCCAGGGGTGGCGCATACCCGCTTGGCTACCTCCCGCTGGATCATGACGGTCACCGAGGCAAACAGACCACCCTCCAACAGACGGGTCATGACAGGGGTCGTGATGTTGTAGGGCAGATTGGCGCACACAATAGGTGTAAAGCCCTTAAACTTGTCAGCTACAAGGGTATTCAAGTCCAGCTTCATCACATCGCCTGGGATGACCTCTGTATTTGCAAGGTCTGTCAAGGTTTCGGCCAGTACAGGTAAAAGAGACTGATCCAGCTCCACGGCGGCCACCTTCCCGGCCCGTTGGGCCAGCTGGACCGTTAGCGGGCCGATGCCGGGGCCGATCTCCAGCACGGCGCAGTCCCGGTCCGCCCCGGAAGCGTCGGCAATGCTCACAGGGACTTGGGCCTCGATCAGAAAGTTCTGGCCCATGGACTTGGAAAAGTGAAAGCCGTGGCGCTTCAGCAGGGCTTGGATGTCCCGCAGGTCACATAGGTCCATTCTCTTTAACTCTCATGGTCGGAGACGTGGAACTGCTTGAGATTGCCGATCTTCTGGCTGCGCCGGTCCAGCTCGGCGGTGACGTCGGTAAGGGGGAGCCCCTCGTTGACCATCATGACCAAAACATGGTAGAAGAGGTCGGCGATCTCGCCCACCGTCTCCTCCTTGTTGCCATTTTTGGCGGCGATGATGGTCTCCGCGCACTCCTCGCCCACCTTTTTCAGGATCTTGTCCAGACCCTTGTCAAAAAGGTAGCAGGTGTAGGACCCCTCCTGGGGATTGGCCCGGCGGTCCTCGATGACCTTGTAAAGCTCGGTAAAGACGTGTTTCATGTTATTCTTCCTCCCAAATGGTGTTGAAAAAGCAGCTCCTGGCCCCTGTGTGACAGGTGGGACCCAAGGGCGTACAGACATAGAGCAGGGTGTCGGTGTCGCAGTCGGTGACGACCTTGTGGACCTTCAAAAAGTGCCCCGAGCTCTCCCCCTTGTTCCAGAGCTTCTTCCGGCTGCGGGACCAGAACCAGGCGGTTTTGGTCTCCAAGGTCAAGCGGACGGCCTCTTTGTTGGCAAAACCCAGCATCAGGACCTCCTTCGTCTCGGCATCCTGCACGATGGCGGGGATCAGGTCGGATTTTTCAAAGAGCTTGTCCAAGTCAAACACAGTCTTCCCTCCCCTACCGCACCGGGATATGCCGGGCGCGCAAAAATTCCTTGACCTGGGGCACGGTGAGCTCACCGAAGTGAAACAGGGATGCGGCCAGGGCGGCGTCGCAGCCGGTCTCCTCAAAGACCTCGGCAAAATGCTCCAGGCTGCCACAGCCGCCGGAGGCGATGACCGGGATACTGACCGCGTCTGTGACAGCCTTTGTCAGCGGTAGGTCAAACCCCGCCTTGGTCCCGTCGGCGTCCATGCTGGTGAGCAACACCTCGCCCGCGCCCAGGCCTTCAGCCTCCTTGGCCCAGGCGATGGCGTCCAGCCCGGTGAAGACCCGGCCACCGTGGGTCACCACCTCCCAAGCGCCCTTTGCGTTGCGCTTGGCGTCGATAGCCACCACCACACACTGGCTGCCAAAGCGCCCCGCGGCCCGGGAGATCAGCGTCTTATCCTGGATGGCGGCGGAGTTTACCGAAATTTTGTCCGCCCCGGAACGTAAGAGGAGCTGAAAGTCCTCCAGGGTACGGATGCCGCCGCCCACCGTCAGCGGCACAAAGACTTGGGCCGCCGTGGCCTCCACCACATGGGCCACCGTGTCTCGGTACTCATGGGTGGCGGTAATGTCCAAAAAGACGATCTCGTCCGCCCCTTGGTCGGAGTAGTATTTTGCCAGGGCCACCGGGTCGCCCGCGTCTCGCAGACCCACGAAATTGACCCCCTTGACCACCCTACCGTCCTTCACGTCCAGGCAGGGGATGATGCGCTTGGCTAACATGATACGCCCTCCAAATACCGATCAATGTCCCGCTGGCTCTTCAAAACCACCGTTTTCTCCGGGTATGTATCCAGGATGTGCCGGAACTTCTCCCTCTTCTTGTGGGTGCGGCCTTCCCAGAGGAGCCACCAGACAAATTCCAAGTCCATCTTTTCGTTACAGCCGTCGGCCATATCGGGTCTGTTCTTGCCGCGGAAGGTGAAATAGCGCCGCAACGCCCGAAAAAAACAGGTGAATCGGGAAAAATTCAAGAAAATGATCTGATCCGCTTCTTCCATCCGACGCTGGTACTCAAATTTGGAATAGGTCCCATCGATGACCCACTCCGGGTTCTCCATAAACGCATGGACCATGCGCTGAGCCTCTTCTCTGCTTCGCTCTTGCCAACCTGGGGTGAACTGGACAGTGTCGAAGTGGAGTACAGGGATGGCATACCGTTCCCCCAAAGCCCGGGCTAGAGTGGACTTCCCCGACCCGGCGTAGCCGATCACCGCGATCTTCATGCCTGGGGGCCAGCTTCCCGAATGGCCTGGGCCAGGTCTAAGGTGCCGGCGTAGTAGGCCTTGCCCACAATGGCGCCGTAAAGACCCATATCCCGCAAACGCTTGATATCGTCCAGGGTGGTCACGCCGCCGGAGGCCACAATGTCGCAGCCGGGCACCGTCTTTTGCAGAGCGGAGAGCTTGTCAAAGCTGGGTCCGGAGAGCATACCGTCGGTAGCAATATCTGTAAAGATAATGACCTTCACACCCTTTGCCACCACAAATCTCGCAAATTCCAGATAGTCCAGGCCGCTGTCGGATTCCCAGCCAGCGGTGCGAACCTTGCCATCCAGGCTGTCGATGCCCACGGCGGTCTGGGCGGGACACCATTGGAGGGCGTAGTCCAGCAGCGCAGGATTTGTCACCGCCGCCGAGCCGATGACCGCGCGGCTGGCCCCGGCGCCCACGGCGGTAATAAGGTCGGGTTGGGTGCGAAGACCGCCGCCCAGCTCCACCTTGAGCCCGGACTGGCGGATCACGGCGTCGATGATGGGGAAGTTCTGGCGACGGCCATTGCGGGCCCCGTCCAGATCCACCATGTGGATCCAGGCCGCCCCGGCGTCCCGGAAGGCACGGGCGGTATCCAGGGCGCTGGTGGCCACCTGGTGGGCGGTATCAAAGTCCCCTTTACGCAGCCGAACGCATTGGCCGTCTTTCAAGTCGATGGCAGGCAGGATGATCATCGGTTCATCTCTCCAAAGTTCTTCAAAATAGTAAGGCCCACTTCCCCGCTCTTCTCCGGGTGGAACTGGCAGCCATAGAGCGCACCCCGGCCCACGGCGGCGGTAACAGCTGCGCCGTAGTCGGTGGTGGCCAGAAGGTCCTCGCTTCGCGCCACCTGGGCGGCGAAGGAGTGGACAAAGTACACCGCGCAGCCCTCCTCCAGTCCGTGAAAGAGGGGATCGGGCCGGGGAAAGCGGAGGGTGTTCCAGCCAATGTGGGGCAGCTTCAAATTCGTATGAATGCGCTGGATAGAACCGCTGACAAGGCCAAAGCCCTTACAGTGTTCACCCTCCTCGCCCCAGTCAAACAAAAGCTGCATTCCAAGGCAGATACCCAAGATCGGCTTTTTGCCTACCTGGGCGGTGATGGTCCGGTCCAGGGCGGTGGCCCGGAGCTTTTTGGCGGCGTCGGGAAAGGCCCCTACGCCGGGTAGGATGATGGCGTCGCTGTGCTCCAACTCACTGGCCTCGCTGGCGACCTTCGTTTGAAAACCCAGGTAGGCCAAGGCGTTGGCAATGCTCTTGAGGTTGCCCACGCCGTAGTCCACAATGGAAATATATCCCATCAAAGCACCCCTTTGGTGGAGGTGACGCCGCTGCCGCCTACGGCCACGGCCTCCTTCAGCGCCAGCCCCAGGGACTTGAAGAGGGCCTCGGTGATATGGTGAGCGTTTTTGCCGTAGAGGGCGGCTTGGTGGAGAGTGAGCCCGGCGTTGACCGCCAGGGCCCGCATAAATTCCTCGGTCAGGCAGCTGTCGTATTCCCCAATGATCTCCTGGGGCATGGGCGCGTCAAAGACCAGATAGGGCCTCCCGGAGATGTCCAGCACCGTGCGGCAAAGGGCCTCGTCCATGGGGACGAAGACGCTGGAGAACCGGACGACCCCAGCCTTGTCGCCCAGAGCCTCCCGTAGCGCCTGGCCCAGGACGATGCCGGTGTCCTCCACGGTGTGGTGGCCGTCTACATTCAGGTCTCCCTGGACCCTGAGTTGAAGGCCGAACCCAGCATAAAAGGCCAGGGCTGTCAGCATATGGTCAAAAAACCCTATGCCGGTCTGGACGGCGATCTCGCCCCCATCCAGGCAGAGCGTCAGGTCGATCCGGGTCTCCTTGGTCTCTCGCTTGACTTGCGCCTTTCGCATGGTCATTCCCCCTGAAAACGTACTTGAATGGAGTTGGCGTGGGCGGTAAGGCCCTCGGACTGAGCTAGAGCGATCACCTGGGACTGGACCTTGGCCAGCTCCTCTTTGCCGTATTGGATGACGCTCATGGTCTTCAAAAAGCTGGTGACGGACAGCGGTGAGAAGAAGCGGGCCGTGCCCGAGGTGGGCAAAACATGGTCGGGCCCGGCCATATAGTCGCCCAAGGGCTCAGGCGACCAGTTGCCCACGAAGACCGCTCCGGCGTTTTTGATCTGGGACAGCAGAGCCTCCGCCCTGTCGCCGCAGAGCTCCAAATGCTCGGGCGCCACCTCGTTGGCAAGGGCGGCGCACTCGTCCAGACTCTCGCAGACAAAGGCGCAGCCAAAGTCCCGGAGCGAGTCCTCGATGATATCTTTACGGCTGAGATAGGCCGTTTGGCGGGCGATCTCGGCGTCTACTGCCTGGGCCAGAGACAGACTGTCGGTGAGAAGGACCGCCGAGGCCAGGCGGTCATGCTCGGCCTGGCTCAGGAGGTCGGCGGCCACAAAGGTGGGATCGGCGGTCTCGTCGGCCACCACCAACACCTCAGAGGGCCCGGCCACCATGTCGATGTCCAGCTGCCCGTAGGCCAGGCGCTTGGCAGCGGCCACATAGGCGTTGCCGGGGCCCACCAGCTTGTCCACCTTGGGAATAAAGCCCGCGCCGTAGGTCAAAGCGGCCACAGCCTGGGCGCCGCCTACGGCGATGACGCGGTCCACCCCGGCGATCTTGGCGGCGGCCAGCACCGCGTCGGACAAATGCTCCGTGGGCGGAGTCACCATAACGATCTCCTCTACCCCGGCCACCTTGGCGGGAACCGCGTTCATCAGCACCGACGAGGGATAGGCCGCGGTGCCGCCGGGAACGTAAATGCCCACACGGGTCAAACCTCTGACAAGCCGTCCTACTTTACCCCCGTCCGGGGAGGCCCAGGTCTCGGACTTGGGCAGCAGGCGCTGGTTATAATCCCGGATGTTGGCGGCGGCCCGCTCCAATGCGTCGATCAACTCCCTAGGACAAGCGGTATAGGCGGCGTCCAGCCGAGAGAGCGGAATCTCATAGGGATGGGCGTGGTCAAACTGTTGGGTATAGCGCTCCACCGCTGTAAAGCCCTCTTGCCTTACAGCTTCCATGATGGCGCGAACGGACTTTTCGATGGTTTCGTTAGCTGTGGCGGCCCGGGCCCGCATGGCGCTGAGCTGCTGCTGCCGGGCGGATGCTCCGCCCTGGATAATGGTAAGCACGCTTATCCCTCCAAATGACTACGACACTGGTCGATAAAGGTCAAGATCTGGTCCTTGTAGAGCTTCATGCTGGCGGTATTGACAATGAGCCGGGCGGAGACCTGGGCTACATCCTCGATGGGGATCAGGCCGTTTTCCCGCAGGGTGGCTCCGGTCTCTACAATGTCCACGATGGCGTCGGCCAGGTTCAGAATGGGGGCCAGCTCCACCGAGCCCTCGATCTTGATAATGGATACATCCATGCCTTTTTTTTCAAAAAAGGCACGGGTGACGGCGGGGTATTTGCTTGCAATGCGGCGGGTCTTATAAGTTCCGTAGAAATCGCTGCCCTCTTTGACAGCCAGGGCAAAACGGCACTTGCCCAGCCCCAGGTCCAACACCTCATAGAAGCTGCGGCCCTGCTCCAGCAGAGTATCCCGGCCTACGATGCCCAGATCGCAGACGCCGTGCTCCACATAGGTGACTACGTCCGGAGCCTTGGCCAGCACCGCGTCCATGGGATAGTTGGGAAGAGAGTGGACCAGGCGGCGGCCCGGATGCCGGATGGGGTCGCAATCCAGGCCCATGCGCTCAAATAGCTCCACGGACTTATCCTGCAGGCGGCCCTTGGTCAGGGCGATCTTCAGCCGGTGAGGCTCCCCCGCTCCGCTCAGGTCGGCAGGGGCCTTTTCCCGCAGACAGGCGCAGATGGCGTCAACGTCGGCGGCAAAACCAATGGCCGGAGCATCCAGGCCAAAGGCGGAGAGGAGGTTGTCGTAGCGTCCGCCGGAGAGGACCGCATCCCCGGCGCCTTGGGTATAGCCCCGGAAGATGACGCCAGTGTAGTAGTCGATCTGGTGGACAAGGCCCAGGTCAAAGCGGAAGGAATTCCCGCGGCCACTGGCTTTCAGCGCTTCATAGACGCAACGCAGGTAGGGGATCACCTGGGTGCCGGGGAACAAGGCCTCTGCCTCGTCTAGCACCTCCGGTCCGCCGAAGAGATAGGGAAGCCGCCCCAAGGCCTTTCCGGCGGCGGTGGAGGCATAGGGCGCTAAGTGGTCGGTCAGTGCGGCAAAGTTCTTGCTCTCCATCAGCGCTTGCAACTTCTGGGTCTCCTGAGCGGTCAGGCCAAGAGCGGCGGTCAGCTCCCGGAAAAAGCCCATGTGGCCGATCTCGATATGGAAGCGGCTGAGACCAGCGTGCTCCAGGGCGTCGGCCGCCAGAGCCAGCATCTGTGCGTCCGCTTCCCTGCCCTGGGCGCCCAAAAGCTCCACACCGCATTGGGCGATCTCGCTGCGGCTTCCCTTGTGCTGGAGGTCGGAGCGAAAGACAGTTTCATCATAATAGAGCTTTTGCGGCTCGGTCAGATCCTTGAACTTAGCCGCGGCCATGCGGGCGATGGGGGTGGTGCAGTCGGGCCGCATGACCATGATGCGGCCGTCCCGGCCAATGATCTTTTGCATCTGCTCTTGGGGCATGGGATTGCCGGAACGGACAAAGAGGTCGTAATATTCTACCTCCGGCGTACTCACTTCCTGGTAGCCCTGGACTTGAAAGAGAGCGGTGAGGGCGGTTTGGACGCCCCGGCGCTCCTGGCACTCTTCAAAGAGCCTGTCCTGCGTACCCTCAGGCAGGGTTATGGTGTTGTTCATCCGCTCACCTCCAAAATACTTTCGTATATTATCACACTACCCCGCTAAAGTCAACCCTCTTTATCCGAACAGCGTCAACTGGCTGGTCTCGGGCATCCCCGCCAGGGCCCCGGCGGCCTTCAGCCCCTCGATGTGAGCCTTGGAGACCTTGGGACAGGCGTCGGAGAACTCAGAGATAGAGATGAAGGACTTGCCCTTGCGCTGCTCTACAATGGACAAAGCCGCCGATTCACCCAGGCCGGGCACAGAGATAAAGGGCGGCAGCAGCGTCCCCTTCTCCGTGTCCACCAAAAACCGCGTGGCGTCGGAGCGGTAGAGGTCGATAGCCTCAAACCGGAAGCCCCGCAGGTAGAACTCGTAGCAGACCTCCAGCGTGACCAGCATATCCTGCTCCACGGCGGAGGCCTCTTTATCCTTGTCCATGATCTCCTTCATCTTGCCCTTGACCTGGTCCATGCCAAGACACATTACCGTGGCGTCAAAGGCCTTGGCTCGAATGGTAAAGTAGGCGGCATAGAAGGCCAGGGGGTGATGGACCTTGAACCAGGCGATGCGGAAGGCCATCATGACGTAGGCCACGGCGTGGGCCTTGGGGAA
>OLGB01002297.1_pt1 | contig 20790 bp, 18 predicted proteins | sample 1605691 | NCBI WGS metagenome assembly OLGB01 (sample SAMEA3888925, study PRJEB22519) | human gut metagenome | biome: human gut; feature: human-associated habitat; material: faeces | place: Denmark | collected 2010 | reverse complement strand
TGTATATTTTTTAGTTTCATAATTATACACACTACTATTAAGAGTAGATGGATTAGATATTGTTTTTATAGTATCAATATCTTTAGTTACTGATAGTCTACCAGCATAAGTACCCTTAAAAGTAGTAACTGTATTTATAACATTGTTATTAGTTATATCAAAATTCATTTGATTAGCAATAGTATTTGCAACATTAAATAAATCTTCTTGTTTCCAATGAGTATCAGTCTTATAATAATTATCAAGAGTTAATTTATCAAATATATTTATATAATTAAGATTTGTTAAATTATTTTTCATCATATCTTGTAATTTATTATAATCAAGTTTTAAATTACCTTTATTAACAAAATAATTTTTATCAGGAATAATAGTATAATATATATTGCTATTATTATTCAAATATGTATTTTTTATATAATTAATCTTATTTGTTAAATTATTAATAGAATTAGTATTTAAAGGAAATATTTCTTCAACAATATAATCATCATACATATATAAATTGTTATATTCACCTTTAGTAGATAATTCTATATCTATTTTAATTTTTCTAAAAGTATCTCTTTCAATAAACTGATCTGTAACATAGGAATCAAATTTCTTAAAATATGTACCATCAAACAAACTTTTAGTAGTTAATTCTGGCATAGTAGCGAGTTTTCTTCTTTCTGCTATAGAAATATCAGTATCTTTTTTTATAACATTAATCAAAAATAATGAAATTATAGTAATAAGAAATACTATAGTTACAACTATATCTTTAATTTTATCACTCATGTATAACCTCCTTAAAATCTAAAATATAAAAATGGATTATATGAATTATCTATCAAATAAGAAGTAACAACAAATAATATCATAACTATTAAAATTGGTTCTAAAATATTAATTATGTTATTTACATATTTATTTTTTCTTAATTTATCTATTAATGTTTTAATTAATGGTGTAGAACCGAGTAAAGCAACAATTAATACTAGTGAATAACTCTTTAAGTAATGAAGTGTATAATCGTTAATAAAGACTTCTTTATTCATACCAAATAATCCTTTAATATTAGTAAAAGCCACTTGCATATTGTCAGAATTAAATATAATAAATAATATCATAACAATAAATAATACATATATTCTTCTTACAAAAGAAGGTAATTTTTCCATAAATTTATTAAGAAATATTTTTTCTATTATAAGAATAATTCCAAACAATAATCCCCATATTAAAAAAGTCCAATTAGCACCATGCCATATTCCTGTTAATAACCATACTATTAAAATATTTCTTATTTGTTTATATTTACCATCTCTATTACCCCCAAGTGGAATATAAACATAATCTTTAAACCATGTACTAAGAGATATGTGCCATCTACGCCAAAACTCAGTTATGCTTTTTGATATATATGGGTAATTAAAGTTTTCAGGGAAATTAAATCCAAATATTCTTCCAAGACCAATAGCCATATCACTATAAGCAGAAAAATCAAAATACAACTCTAGCATATAACTTATACCAAATATCCAATAAAATATTACTGTTGTTTCATTTAGAGCGAAAGCTTTAGTACAAAGTTCTCCCAAAGCATTTGCTATTAATACTTTTTTAGCAAGTCCTATAGAAAATCTTCTAATACCATATGCAAAATTATTAAAACTATTTACTCTATCATCTAATTCTTTTTCTACTGTCTGATATCTAACAATAGGTCCTGCGACTAACTGTGGAAATAATGATACATAAGTAGCTAATTTTATAAAACTCTTTTGAACTTTAACTTTACCATTATATACATCAATAAGATAACTTATAATTTGAAATGTATAAAATGATATTCCTATTGGTAATGCAATATTTAATAATTTAATATTAGCATTAGATATATCATTAATTGTTTGTATAATAAAATCAGTATATTTAAATATTATTAATAAAAATACATGTATAAATATAGTTGTTATTAATATATTTTTACTTTGATTTTTATATTTATCAATTAAAATAGCCCCTATATAGGCAATAATGATTTCTGTAATCATTAAAAAAACATATTTAGGTTCTCCGTAAAAATAAAAGACTAAAGAAGCAATTAATAAAATAATATTTTTATATTTTTTAGGTGTTATAAAATATATAATTATTAATGCTGGTAAAAAATAATATAAAAAACTAATACTAGTAAATAACATTATATCCTCCTTTTAAAAAGGCACCTTAGAAGGTGCTTCATTATTCTGCTGCTGGCATTTCTGGTGGAAGTTCTATATTTTCTTCGTTGTTTGATTTTTCTAATTCTTTTCCAATATTATTATTTACATATTTCTTAAAATCATTATATACAGTTTCAGCAATATCTTTATCAGCCATTACAGAGAATATTATATTACCACTATTTGTAATATATAATTGTTCTGCAGAAACACAAATCCAACGTCTCATATCAATGTTATCTAGCATTTCTTGTTTAATTTTTTCTACATCAGCACTATCTTTAACCTTAACAATAGCCACTGAATAAGCTTGTGCTGTCATCACTGGTACTGATACAGTAATTGATTCAATTCCATCATTTGTTGTTAAACCAGTATAGCTAGTAACTTCATCAATATTCTTCACATTTATTTTCATAGTTTCAAGTTCAGGTAAAACATTTTTATTGTTTTTATTTATTGTTTTAATAATGTCATTAATATCTTTTGGTGTATTAAAACCACCTTTATTGCCACTACCTGATACTAATATGAATATTACAAATGAGATAACTGCTAATAATATCAAACCTAATATAAAAATATTTTGTTTTTTCATTTCTTTCTCCTCCTAATATTTAAATTATATCACACTTTTACTGATATCGGTAGAAAATTTATTACATTTTACAAAAATTAAATTTTAAAATGAAAATTATATGTTTATGATTTTTTGAGATGGGTTTATATATTTTTATTGGAACTAAAACGCATCATTAATATAAATATTTCTAAAAATAATAATTAATTCAAAACAACTCTCACCTACACTGTATTTATATATATTCAATTTAATCACTTCAAGTGTAATACTAACTTCTAATAAAAATAATGAAAAAACGATTTTTCTCTTATTTTATAAGAAAAAAATCGGTATTATCTTGGCACGGTAATCGAACGAGTTTCCAAATTATAATTTACCACTTATTCAATTTTCTTTGCTGTTTAAATTATACTATATATTTATAATTTTAACAACCTAGTTAGCAAAACTTTCACTAACTTTTTTTAATAAATTAGTTGGCTCTGTTAAATATAAATATATAGTCTTTTCTTTTTCAATAACACTTTTTGGTTTTACTTTGATTATCTTAAATAATAATACATCTAAATAATAATCATAATCTTCTGATAATGTATATGCCATTACCTTATGCTTTTTCTTTAATAATTCTATATATTCCAATGCATCTTTTTCATGCTTCATTGTTGATATTGAGACCTTATATACACCAGTACCAATTATTTTATCAGCCATATTTTTATTAGTATAATCTAATAGTTCATTAACTTTATTTGGTTTTAATTTTAAATCTGTTATCTCAACCGATGTTATTTTATTTCTTGCTGTCTTATATTCTTTAATTGTTATCTTATCAACATACTTTCCTATAAACTCACATTTTGTTTAATAAGATGTCATTTTCCATAATTCGTTTAAATCATTTTTTGTTAATGCTTTTCTTTTTTCTTCAATGATACTTTCATCTATTGCAAATCTTAATCTGTGGTCTAATCTACAATTATTAAAATCATTTGCTGTCTTTTTATCAGTTATATAATAATTCTCACTAATCAAATTTGATAGTTCAAATAAGTTATTTAACTCACTCATAAGAGCCTTTTCTGTAAGTTCTTCTCTAATATATGTTCCACAGTCTTTGCACTTATAATAAAGGTAATCTTTCTTCATTTTATTTTTGCAACCATTACAAGCCATTATTCTTCCACATTTAGGACATACTAATCTTTGTATAAATAAATATCTTTTTGACCTATAATAATTTCTACCATTTCTAAATATCATCTCTTGGCAATCATTAAATAAATCTTCGGAAACTATTTTAGGAACAATATCTACAATTTCTATTGTTTCTTTATTATCTATACTTTTTCTATATTCATAAGTACCCATATAACATTTATTATTCAATATGCAAGATATAGAGCTATCAGTCCAACTTCTATATGTTATTTTTTCTTCATTTGTTTCTTTATCTTTTCTAATGTATGATATTACTTTAGGATACTTTTCTTTTAATATATTAGATATTTGAAAATATGTTTTTCCACTTGCACATAGTTCAAATATTTCTCTAACTATTTTTGCTTCGTCTTCATTGATAATCCATTTTTTTAATTTCTTTCCATCATCATCTAATTTAGTTTTATAACCAAGAGGTGGCTTACCACCAAAATGACCTTTATTAACAGCACTTTCAACTCCGACCAATGTTCTTTCTTTTATTAGTTCTCTTTCAAATTGAGCAAATATACCTAATATACGAGTAAACATCATACCTGCTGCACCATTGGTATCTATCTTTTCACATAAGAACTCAATACCACAATTATACTTTTTAATTTCATTAAAGAAAGTTTCAAAATCAACTATTATGTTTTTCTTCTTTAACTCATCAATAAAATTAGAACAAGCAATAGCATATGGAAAATCATCTTCATTTTCTTCAATCCCAGTTAATAGAGTATCAATATAATCATCACATACAGAAGATACTATTTTTCTTAATGCAAATCTTTCCATTTTATGTCACCTCCCTACCATATGAAGAATAATTATATGATACTTTCTTCGTTCTTAAAAGGCTTTTTCTTTAAAAAGGTTATGAATAACTTTTTACATATCCAAAAAAAGAAATAGGGACTTTATTACATAAAAAAGAGACTTAATTTCATATAAAATTAAATCTCCAATAAAGTGTTCTTTTTTAAATTACTTATATCCACCATTAACATTAACTTCTTTTAATTTATCTATATTCACATATATATTTATCATAAATGCAAATATACAATCCCACCATTTTAATATATCTTCATCCTTTAATTTGGCTATTTTTTCATTATAATATTTTTTATATTTTGAATCTATGTTATTATGTCTTAAATTAAAATTATTAGCATAATTACTAAACATATCAGCAATTTTTGTTCCAAATATATTACTGATATCATTTTTCCTACTTTCCAATTTGCCAATTAAATTAACAATTATTTTTTTCTTTTCATCTATATCGTTGGCATTTCTATAGTCATAGTAACTAATAATTTCACTTTTTATTTTTTTATCATCTATCTCATCTATATCTATTCCAATATCACTATCAATAATAAAAACTTGTTCCTTTTCATTATCATATTCTAATTTATAACCATTACATAGTAAAAACTCATTTATTGCTTTCATCATTACTTCAATTGTTTCAAATGCTTTTCTATCACTAAAAAAATGTCTATCTTCAGTTTTCTTAAAATCATATAAGCAATTACTGATTATATCTATGTTTACTAATATTTCTTCATCATCAATGTTATTATTACCCATATTGCATAATTGAAATATATCAGCGTATGGTTTATCTGCTTCATTTAATAAATCATTGATATTGGAATAACCATTATTAAACTTACTATATTTAAACATACTATTTAACATTCTTTCTCCATCGTTATATACGTAACCATCACTACAAAATTCAATAGCATTTAACCAATTAACAACTCTTTGACAAAACTCTTTTTTATTTTCTTTTTTAGGTTTAACCCTAAAAATTGTTTTATAAGACATACTGCATCACCAAGTAATATTATACCACGTATAATACTGAGTAGTAAATTGATTAGTTTTGATAAGTTGAAACTTTTGATATTTACATTATAATATTTATATTCATTTTTATAAAAATGAATATAAATATCTGCGATTAAGTTTAGGCATTTGTATATATTTCTTTTATTTCTTCATTAGGCAATACCAATGTAAAATCAATATTATATTTATTAACTAAATAATTTAATTTTTCTATAACTTTTTTTGCTATATCATTATGCTTATAACCATGTACCCCAGTTCCTATACTTACACTAACAATATTTTTATAATCATTTTCTTTCGCCGAAATAAATATATTACTATAACTTTCTAATAGTTCATTGATTGGATCTTCGCTTTGATAATATTTAGGACAATAAATATGTAAGATGTCTATATCAATATTAAAACCTGGGGTAAATCTAATCTCATTGACTTTCATATTATCTTTAAAATGTTCTTTGCAATATCTTTCTAATAAATCTTTATCAGCCATTTTGTATATTGCTCCACAAACACCACTACCATATATCATATATTGATTAGCACTATTAACTATTAAATCTTTACCTTCTAAATAATCAAATATATTTCCACTCACAATATTTAACTTTCCCATAACAAACACCTTAACTTTATTATATCAATAATTTCTGTTTATTTCGCCCATATTTAACTTTTAATATAAATTCAACATTATTTTATTATCTTAACTAAAATAACTTGTATTTCTCGTTTATTTAACTAATTATTTTTAATTTCATTAACGACATACATAAATGTACCAGTATTCTCATTATCTAACTTACTATAATATTTCCAATTTATATTATAACTATCTTTTAATATAATTGGCTTCTCACAATTCATCATTGTTCCTTTACTTGCTGTCTTTTCCCAAAACATCTTGCCACTTTTAACTATTTTATCTTCTAATGAAAATTGCTTATATACACAATTATCTTTTATAGACTTTTTCGTATAACTAATATCATTTGTAATAAACATTGTATAACCCTTATCAAATTCTTTAACATTATCTCTTATTTTTTCTATTCTCATAATGTCTTTTAAATATAAATAACTATTAACATCTTTCGCACCATGATTTTTTAAAATAAATATTTCATCATCAATAACTTTCTTACAGCCTTTTGTCTTATACTTTAATTCAATAGGATACCATTTATTATTCATTATAACTAATATATCGATATGCATATTTAAATCAAAACTAGAAATACCTAACTTACTCTTTGACATTATGCTACACCATTTTTCATAACAGTTAATATCAAATCAAGTTCTTTCATCTTTATAGGCATTTCTCTATTATATAAAAACATATTATTCTCATCAAAATATAATACTATTATTTTCTTACCATTTAATTTAATATGAAATCTATGAGGCTCTATAAAACTAACATTAACTTTATCTAAATTGATATTCTTTCCTTGCTCGAATTCATACTTTGCATTATGAAAATCACAAGTTATCATTATTTTATTTTCAAATTTCTCATTTCTTTTTAACTCTATATAATCTTTTACCATAATTCCCTCCAATTTTATGGCAAATTAAAACACGGATAAATTATTCGTTTTCCGTGCTTTTATATAGATTAAATCCAATTTTTTGGATTATTTCCAACAATGGCAGGGGTATCAGGACTCGAACCCGAACGGAACGTTTTGGAGACGTTAATACTACCATTATATTATACCCCTAACACGTTATTAATTTTATCATAGTTTTGGTTAAAATAAAAGACTTTTTTATAAAAATGTGAATAAAATTAAATAAGGGTGAAGATATGTTAATAAATTATAGTACTAAAGAACTGGATTTGTGTGCAAGAATAATGAGAGCTGAAGCTTTGGCTGAGGGAGATCTTGGGATGCTTATGGTTGGAAACGTTGTAGTAAATCGCGCAATTGCTGATTGTTTAGATTTTACTAATGTTAGAACTATTACTGACGTTATTTATCAGAAAAATCAATTTAGTGGGACTAAATCTAGTTTGTTTCAAAGTTCGAGTACTACTAAAGAAAAAGAACTTGCTAAAAGGGTTTTAAAGGGAGAATACTACCATCCTGCTACTAATGCACTATACTTTTATGCACCTAAAACTAAAGAAAACTGCAAGAATACTTGGTTTGGTCAAAGCTATTCAGGAAGATATAAAAATCACTGCTTTTACGAGCCTAAAAGTGGAGTGTGTAAAGAACTTCATTGATAAAGTTAGTTAGTTATGATAAAATTATACTAGGTGAATAGTATGAAATATATGTGTAATTTATGTCATTATATAGCAAGTGAAAACGAGTATGAAGAGACTAACTTTTATTGTCCTAAATGTGGAATTGATAAAGAGCATTTTGTTAGATATGTTGAGATAGAAGAAACTAATAAGAAAGTTTTTGTAAGTAATGAAAATCCTAGTATTAATAGAATTATAGAAAAGTGTATAAATTGTGGGTTATGCACTAAGACGTGTAATAATGTCACTGGATTAAATCTTGAAAAAGATGTTCATGAGTGTGTTAACTGTGGAAACTGTATTTTGATGTGCCCTACTGGAGCACTTTGTCCAAAATATGACTATAGAAAAGTAATGAATATTATAAATGAAAAAGAAAAGGTAGTTGTTGCTTTTATTGCTCCTGCTGTTAAAGCGAGTATTAATGAATGCTTTGATATGGAATATGATAAGAACTCTCATAAAAAGTTAATTGCTGCTTTAAGGGATATTGGTTTTAATTATGTTTTGGATACTTCTTTTGGTGCTGATGTTACTACAAGTTTGGAGAGCAAGGAATTGATTGATAGAGTTAAAAATAATAAGAATTTGCCTATGTTTACGAGTTGTTGTCCTGCTTGGGTTAAGTATGTTGAGGGGAAGTACCCTGAGTTTATAAGTAACTTAAGTACAGTCAAGAGTCCTAATGCTATTATGGGGGCTTTAGTTAAGAGCTATTTTAGTCAGGAAAATCATATTCCTAAAGAGAAAATTGTTACTGTTGGAATTGTGCCTTGTACAGCTAAGAAGTTTGAAAGCAATAGAAAAGAGCTTATGAACGACGGATTTAAAAACGTGGACTACTACTTAACTACAACTGAAGTTAGTATGATGATTAAGGAGAATAAAATTGATTTTAAGAATATTAGGTTAAGTGAGTTTGATAAGTTAATGGGTAAGGCTAGTTCAAGTGGAGTTATTTTTGGAAGTACTGGTGGGGTTACTGAGTCTGTTTTAAGAGCTGTTAGTTACTTGAATGGGAAAAGTGAAGATAAAAATACTTGTGAAGTTATTAGAGATACTAAGGACTTTAAGGAAGTTAGTGTTAGTATAGGCAGTATGAAACTTAATGTGCTTGTGGTGTATGGACTTAAGAATGCAAAAGAAGTGCTTGATAAAATTAAGAATAAGACTGTTAAATATGACTTTGTTGAAGTGATGTCCTGTCCGATGGGATGTGTAGGTGGAGCTGGGAACAAGCTTAGTAATATAAACAAATTAGATGAAGTTAGAGACATGAGAAAAAATTTACTTAATTTATTTGATAGTGAAATGATAGTTAGAAATTGTTTTCAAAATAAAGAAATGATGAAGCTTTTTAATGGGTACTTGAATAAAGAGAGAATTAAAAATTATTTGCATACTAGTTTTTCTAAGAAAAGTTTGACAAAGTAAGGAAGTTAGAATATAATATGTAGTCACTAAAGGAGGATATCATGGGTAATTTAGAAGCTTATATTATAAGTTTGAAAATAGCTTTAGAAAGAACTGAAGGGCTTAAGAATGCTTTAAAAGAGTTTAATCAAAACGCTAAGACACTTGAAAGATTAGCTAAGGCAATTGAAAAACAAAACGAACTTAAAGAAAGAGAACTTGAATTAGTAAAAAGCAATACTTTGAAGTTGAAGTGAAGTATTGCTTTTTTATTTGTATAAAACTATGCAATAAAAAACAATGATAAATTGGCCTTTTTGTTGTATGATATATAGAAATTAAAAAAATATTCATAAAAGAATTTGTGAGTAGTAAATAATTTAACTTTGACTTATGTTTAAGTTTTTTCTTATTTTAAAGCTTAAAAAATATTATCTTGCACCTAAAGCCCAATGTTTCATATACTAAATTAGGTGGTAAATATGGCTTTAAAAGGTGTTGTTATAGATGCTGGACATGGTGGAAGCGATCCAGGTGCTAGTGGAAATGGAATTGTTGAGAAGGATTTAACTTTACTTATTAGTAAGTATATGTATGACAGACTAAGAGAGTTAGGTATTCCTACTTATATAACTAGAACTACTGATGAGACAATTGATTCAACTGAAAGAACAAACAGAATTAAGAATGCTTTTGGTACTTCTAAAGATGTTATTGTAATAAGTAATCACATTAATGCAGGTGGTGCGAATGGTAAGAATGTAGGCAAAGTGTAATAGTGTCTTGTTTACCATTGAAGTAAAAGAATTTTGGTTTAATGCTAAAGTTCTTTTTTTGCGCATATCGTTAAAAAGTTTGTTTCGTAGTTAATATATGAAGAATAATCGTAATAATTTGACATTTTTACAAAAAAATTACTCTATACCGTAATAAATTGACAAAAATTAAATATAGTATTATAATGTATATATAAGAAAGGAAGATGGATTATGGTTATTCGTGAAAGATATTTAAAATTAATAAGACCATTTTATGATCAAGAGTTAATTAAAGTGTTAATTGGTATTAGACGTTCTGGAAAATCAGTTATTTTAAAACAAATAATAGATGAGCTAAAAGAAAATAATGTTGATGATAATCATATTATCTATATTAACTTTGAAGATTACGATTATGAGGAATATACTGATCCTAAAAAGTTAAACAATTATGTTAAAAAAAGAATAATTGATGATAAAAAATATTATATATTCTTTGATGAAATTCAAAATGTTGATAAATGGGAAAAAGTTGTTAATTCATTAAGAGCAACAAGGAACACATCTATTTTTATAACTGGTTCTAATAGTGATTTATTATCTAGTGATTTAGCAACCCATATTGCAGGAAGATATGTAAGTTTTAAAATTACTCCATTTACATTTGATGAAGTTTGTAAATTATTAAACATTACAGATAATAGAGATATTGAAGATGCATTTAATGATTATATTAAATGGGGTGGAATGCCACAAAGATTTATGCAAAAAGATGATATTTCAAGAAAAACTTATTTAAATGATATTTATGATTCAATAATAATAAAAGATATCGTAAAAAGATTTAATATTAAAGATATTGATTTGTTAAATAGAATAGTTACTTATATTTTAACTACTCCATCTCAAGTATTTTCACCTGATAGTTTAAAAAAATATATGCAAAGTGATTCTAGAAATGTATCATTAGAAACATTATATAATTATCTTGATTATATAACTCGTGCAAACCTTATTTCAAAAGCAGAAAGATATGATGTTAGAGGTAAAAGAATTCTTACAGGTAAATATAAATACTATTTAACTGATTTAGGTTTTACTAACATTTTAAGTGAAGGTAAGAAAGAGCAAATTGGTGCTTATTTGGAAAATATTGTTTATAATGAACTAATTGCTAGAGGATATAGTGTTAATATTGGTACATTAGAAAATGGTGAAATAGATTTTATAGCAACAAGGTTTAATGAAAAAATATACATTCAAGTTACTTATATTTTAAGTGATGAAACGGTAATTGATAGAGAATTTAATGCTTATAAAAAGATTGAAGATAATTATCCAAAATATGTTCTTTCAATGGATAAATTTGATTTATCACAAAATGGAATAATTCATAAAAATATAATTGATTGGTTGTTAAAAAAATAAATATATTATAAGTATTTATATAACAACTTGTAAAAATATTATTATTTAAGGAGGCAGTAAAATGAGTGAATGGAATGTGATTGATTTACATATACATACTTCTGCTGGATTTACACGAGACAAAACAAGAGATAATGTTAACTTTTCTTATAGCAAATTTTATAGAGTAATTAAAAAATATGATATAAAATTAATGGCAATCACTAATCATAATTATGTTGATATAATTAACTATATGTTACTTAGACATCTATCTAAAATTCATGGAACTAATATTTTGATGGGGGTAGAGTTAGATTCTAATTTGTCGGTTGGAACACCAATACATATAGCGTGTATATGTAACGAAGATTTTGAATTAAATTATAAATTGGGCAAAAATATCAATGGGAAAACGGCTTTAAAAATGAAAACAAGTGATGAAATTTGCTATACAGATGATGAAATAATAAATATTTTAAAAGAATATGATGTAATTATGATACCACATGGGGATAAGGATAAAGGTGTATTTAAAAATGCAGGACCAGAGCAAATAGATGAAGCCTTAAAAAAAATACGAGAAGGATTTATTAGAATCTTTGATTCTCCATCAAATTGGAAATTAGAAAAAATAAAAGCGTATCTAGAATCATTGAATGAAACGAATCTTGATATTTTTGGTGGTGTATTATTTTCAGATAATAGAGATTGGGATGACTATGATAAAAAGTTTAAAAATTTTTGTATGAACGCAGAGCCTACATTTAAAGGTTTACTTCATTCTACTACCAACCCAGTTAAAAGATTCAAACCTAAAGAAAATATTAACCAAAATAATAATTATATTTCAAAAATTATTATAAAAGAAAAAGAAGGCTCTAAAATAAAAAAAAGTCAAATAAATTTATCTAGTGGATACAATTGTATAATTGGAAAATCAGGAACTGGTAAATCATTATTGATTCATCTTATAAGAACAAAATTGGATAAAACATACAATAATGATGATAATTATTCTTTTGCAAATAATAGTGAAATAGAGTTATACAATGAAAATGGAAAAATTTTAACAGCGGATAATATAAATATAGGCATTGGTGAAAAATTATTTGACAAAATAATAACAGCAACATCAACAAACGATGCTGAGGACTATTATAAAATTATTGATCTTCTAAGCAGTGATTTTGTTAAGCAAAAAAATTTTGTAGAATTTAAAGAAGCCTACAATAAGCAAATAAAAAAATATTGTTTATTGGTGGATAGTATAGCTAATGATAAGAAAGAATTAAATAGCAAAATAAATAAGTATAATAGTAATATTATAAAATTGATTTCACTCAAAGATATTAAAACTTTTAATGTAAAAGAAGTTGAAAATAAACACGAAGAAAAATACGCTACTGCAACTTGTGATAATTTTAATCAATACTCTTCCAAATTATCTAATATTAAACCATATATAGAATTATATAAAGGTAAATATCTAAATCAATTAAAAAAATTGTACGAGGAATTAAGTTTTTATATGAATTTAGCAGCTTTGGATATAAAAAATGATATTAATCAATTTGAACTTTCAAAGAAAAAAGTGTCAATTATAAATAAAGCAATTAGAAACATTAATGCAACAAAATCTAAACAAGCAGAAATAAAGTCAGAAATGTTAGGTTCCATACCGGTGGAACGAAAAGAAATAATTTCTTTGATATTAAATATATATAAAAATACACGAATTAAAAGCGGTATGAAATTGAGTGTCAAAGGCTATTGTTATAATTCTGAAACAATAATAAATGAAAAAGAAAATATTATTGTTAAAGAAGTTTTAGATGATGAAAAAATTGTAAATGTCAATGAAAAGGATAACGACTTCTTTGATACTTATGGTAAAAAGGGTGAACTAAGTCAATATAATAATTATAACTTGAAGGACGAAAAAGAAACAAAAAAATTGATTGATAAGTACATTGAAAAAGGTATAATTTCATCGCAAAAAGATGTAATATCATCTAGATTAGAGCCAAACGTAGAAGTATTATTTGATGGACAAAATGTAAAAAAACTTAATCCTGGCTCAATAGCAAAAAAATATATAGAACTTTATTTTGAAGAACAAGTAAATTCAGGAGATAAAAATGTTGTTATTTTTGACCAAATAGAGAATGATGTAGACAAAGATTTTATTAATAATGTTATTAGAAACTTGATAGAAGACACAAAAGGTAAGGTTCAATTAATTGTTGTTACACATGACCCTATAGTTGCAGTGAATGCAGACCCTAACAATTATATAGAAAGCAAAAAGAATGGAAATATTATTGAGTATAGAAGTTTCGTTGCTGAATCTTCAGTAAAAGATGAACTTGAAACAATTGCTTGTACGGTAGATGGATCAAAAGAGGTCATACGTGGAAGATATGAAATTTATGAAGGAGATAAAAATTATGGAAATTAAAATATACAAAAATGAGCAAGAGAAAAATTGCTTTCAAATAGATAATGGTGAAGAAAGAGAATTTAATTATGACAACTTTGATTATTTAATTGATGAAACATATAATAATGATAAGGTAATTAAATTTATAAATGACGAGGAATTTGAAGATTACAAGAAATTATTAGATGGTATAATTAGTGAATCAAGGAAAGAAGATTATAGAAAGGCTGTTAATGCCGCCATAGAATCAAAAACAGCATTAGAAAATGAAGAATCAGCTTTGGATTCTGATAAAGAATAAATATTTCTAAATAACGATAATTATTAAAATGATCAATATTATTCAATATAAAACAGTGTATAAGTAATAAATAATTTGGAGGTGTAATATGACAAATGAAACAATTAATAAAAGTAAAGAGGAATTGATTTTAGAAATTAAAAAAAGGGTTGAAGATAAGATTATAGAAAATAACAATGCTGATTTGATTATTAAGTTGATTAATAATTCAGATAGTTTATCTGAAGCAATAGCTATTGCTCAAATGGGTACAACTTATAAAAGAACGGGTTTTCATTTTGATAAGAGATTAGAAAAGATGGATAATACTATAAAGTATTTTAAGAAGAATGAGGAGTTAAGTTTCGTTAATGATGATACAAAGTTAACTCATAAACTTATTATTGGTGATAATTATGATGCACTATTGAATTTACTTGTTGAGTATAAGAATAAGATAGATGTAATTTATATAGATCCCCCTTATGGTAAAGATAGCATGGGTGAGTTTGCAAACACTAATTATAATAACGCTATTACTAGAGATAATCTATTATCTATGTTGTATCCTAGATTGTTTCTAGCAAAAAGAATTTTAAATGATGAGGGAATTATATTTTGTTCCATTGATGATAGAAACCATGCATATGTTAAATGTTTATTTGATGAAATATTTGGTGAAAATAATTATGTTGCTAGTGTTCCTAGAAAAACTGGTGCCGGTAATGCTGCAGCAAGAAATAATGCTAAATTAAGAAAACCATTTGATTATTTAATGATTTATAAAAATCAAGATACTTTATTAAAGAAGAAGATTGTTGGCGAAAAAGAATATAAGTATGAAGATCATTTAGGAAGTTATAAATTAGATCAGTTTCAGGCTAGTGGCTCAGATTCTACTAGAAATGCTAGGCCAAATTTATATTATCCTATTTATTTATCATCTGATGGTAAATTATATACTGAAGAACAGCATGATACTATAAAAATAATTTTGCCAAAAAAAATTCACGGAGAAGATGGTAGATGGATGTGGAACAAAGAAAAGTTTGATCAAGATTCCAATGATTATATTTATTGTGATGGTGAGTTTTTATATCGAAAAACATATTATGAAGAAGAAAAAGATCAAAATGTATATCAAGTAGAGGAAGCTTGGCTTGCAGATAGTAAATATAGAAACTCAGTTGGAACCACTCAATTGAATGAAATATTGAATTCAGAAAAAGTTTTATTTAATAATCCTAAACCAATTGATTTAATGAAGTGGTGCATTAATTTACATCCTAAGAAAGATGCAATAGTATTAGATTTTTTTGCCGGTTCCGGAAGTACTGGTCATTCTGTATTGCAACTGAATAAGGAAGACAAAGGAAATAGACAATTTATATTATGTACTAATAATGAAATGACAGATATGAATCCAAATGGTATTGCATATGATGTAACATCTAAACGTTTGAAGAGAATTATGTCTGGTGAATGTTATGATGGAAGTAAGAATTTCGATTGGATTAAGAATAATGATCCATATGGAGATAATTTAGATGTATATGAAATAGAAAAAGTTGCTAACTTTGAATCTTCTGAAAATAAGACGCCCTTTGATGTTATTGACGAAACTCTATATGGTTTAGATAAGTTTGTATCCATTAAAGATAAAATTGAATGGGTATGTAATAATTTTGAACATACACAAAAAAATGTAGAATCAGACGATAAGTGGCGTGAAAGGCTGGAGATTAAATAATGTTAAGAGAAGCGGTGGAACTCCAACAAAATGCTGTTAGTAGATTAGTTGAGTTGATAGAAGAACGAAATGAATTGACATTTAGGGCACCTACTGGTAGTGGTAAAACCTACATGATGGCAGATTTTATGAACAGAATATTAGAAAATACTGAAGATGTTGTATTTTTAGTTTCCACTTTGTCTAAAGGTAATTTAGCAAGGCAAAACTTTGATAAATTTCAAGAATATAAAGACAGTGGAAGATTTAAAAATATTATACCGTATTTAATATCTAGTGAAATTAGTGGCGAAGAGTCATTATTCGTTCCAACTGATTATAATGTCTATGTTTTACCTCGTGATTTGTACAAAAGTGGCGGTCGTTTAATGCAGGGGTCTATGGATAATTTTTTACAAACTATGACTTTAAATAAATGGTTAGGTGGTAAAGAAAAGAAAATCTATTTAATTAAAGATGAGTGCCATGTTGCTACTAATAATTTGGATACTCTATCTTCTTCATATTTTGATAAAGTACTAAACTTTTCTGCTACTCCTAAACTAAGCAGAAGACAAGTACCAGATGTAGAAATAACCGATACTGAAGCCGTTAATGCAAAACTTATTAAATATGTTGAACTAAGTGATGAAGAAGATATTAGCGTTGCTATTAATAAGTTTGAGGAAATTAAAGAACAATATAGAAATTTGCTAGGTGTCAATCCGTGCTTAATCATTCAGATATCTAACAAAGAAAAAGCTGATGAAGAACTAAATAATATCATATTTCCTGAATTAAACAAAGCTGAACACCAAGACTTGAAGTGGATGTTGATAGTTGATAAAGAAGATAAATGTAATACCAATGATACTTTTAAGGCTAAGAAACTACCTGTGTCAAAATGGAAAGATTATGCTAAAGAAAACTCTTCTACTATTGATATAATAATTTTTAAAATGGTTATATCTGAAGGATGGGATATTCCTAGAGCTTGTATGTTATTTCAAATAAGAGATAGTAAAAGTAAGCAATTAGATGAACAAGTAATAGGCAGAGTTAGAAGAAATCCAAGATTATTAGATTTTGAAAATTTATCTGATGAAGCACAAAAACTAGCTATGACTTCTTGGGTATGGGGAATTATTCCTGAAGATGGGAAAAAAGTAAGAAATGTTAAATTATTTGATGAACAGCAGGACTTTATTAATAATATTCAAATTAAAACTACTATTCTAAAAAATTTAAGTGATAAAATAGATTTTAATGTAGAAGAGTTTTTAAAAACTAACGAAGGGCATGATCATTACATGAGTATTTTTGAAATGTTCAAGAAATTAAATAAAGCCGACAATGAGATAAAAAAGATATGTTATGATTATTCTGATAGCTATCAAAAATGGTGGAAATTTAATGAAAATATAGATAAAATCATAACTGAAAATAATAAATATGAATGTGATTATCTTACTAGTATGACAATTAAACAAAATGATAATGGCGACGATAACATTGTTTCCTTCCCAATTGAGAGTATGTATGTGGATAATGGTAATTATGTTAATATAAATGACTGGGTTTGGAGAAGAAATGATGGTGCCGACAAGTTTTCATTTGATAGCGAAGCAGAAAGAGAATGGGCAAGTATTTTGCAAAGACTGTCCACTTCACATATTAAAAAAATAACAACAGGAAAGTTAAATCCTAACAGGATATATGCTACTAATGTATTTGGTGAAGAGGAACAAGAAAGATTGGAAAAACATGATAAATACTTATGGGGTAAAAACTATATTTCAAATTCAGATATTAAGTTTGAATACTACATTAATGGTAAACATTCATCATATCCTGATTTTGTGTTAGTAGATAATAATAATAAATTACATTTATTTGAAGTTAAAAGTGTTAACTTTTCTAATACACAGAATGCTAATTTTGATTCTGAATCATATAAAAAGAAAGTTGATGAACTTAAAAAATGTTATTTGGTAGCATCTAGTTTAACAAATCAAATATTCTATTTACCAGTATTGAGAAATGATGTTTGGAATATCACTAAACTGGAAAATGGAACTGTATCAACAATCACATTAGATATGTTTGAAGAATCGTTTAATTAGCAAAAAAATAAGTATTTTAATTATATGATATTTATATATTTATAGTGATTAAAAATGTGCAGATATCATTATATTATCTTTTTGACTTACTTTATAAAGTCATTATTAATTATATTATAACTTACATTTTAACACTCTCTTTCTTTACATTGACTTTTAATTTATTTACGATATAATGATTATAATATAGCAATAGTTCTAAGAGATGAACTATTTGATGCTAAAATACTATATTCAGTTTATGAGTATAGTATTTTTTTGTAGGGAGGAATTGTTATCTAAAATTATATAAACAAAAAGTATGTACCAAGAAATTATAAAAAAATAAATAATTAAGGTACCTAAAAAAGTTGGTTTATGTGTGAAAAGAGGTTCATAATTAGCAATTTTGTTAATCCAAAAGTATGTCATTTGTATAACCGTTTGTGTGTCTAACTGCTATTTTTGATACAAAATTTGCTATTTTTAGTTAACCCAATAGTATGACATTTATTTTAATGTATGACAAAGTAGTCTTTCGCAATCCCTTTAAAATAGGGCTAAACTCCCTACTGGGAAGTTGTTTGTCAGCCATCCTTATCCTGCTAAAAATAAACACACGGATTATTTAGAAAATTAGAGAATTAAAGTCAAAAGTTATGTACCCAATTTTATATAAAAACAATAAAAAAATTTATTAAGGAGGAGTGATTTATAAGATGTAAAAGTAATATAAATTTAAGTTTTAGGAATATATTTAAGTATGAAACCAAAAGGGGTAGGTTGGTATGATAATAACTGAAACTTTTAAAAATGGTGGTAAAGATATATCAACTTTATTACAAGAATATGTATGTTTAATACTTAAATATAAAGATGAAAATAATAAAATAAATGACACAAATGATGGTAAGAGAGTTATAATGGAATCGGCAAACAAGATGCTATGCAAAAGAAAGGAGAATAATGTATAGCACAGTAAAACCACCATCATTTTATAATGTAGGAATATACATAAGATTATCGCAAGAAGATGAGGATAAAGCACATAAAAGAGAGTCTGAAAGCGAAAGTGTATTAAATCAAAGAAGTTTACTTATGAATTTTTTGAGGGATAATGGATTTGTTTTAACTGATGAGTATGTTGATGATGGATATTCAGGTACTAACTTTGATAGACCAGCATTTAAAAGATTACTTGAAGACATAGAAAAAGGAAAAATAAATTGTGTCATAACTAAGGATTTATCAAGATTAGGTAGAGATTATATCAAATGTGGTTATTATATAGAGCAATACTTTCCATTAAAGAAAGTTAGATATATTTCTATACTAGATAATGTAGATACTTTTCTAGATTCTGCAAATAATGATATAGCACCTTTTAAAGCTTTATTTAATGATATGACTAGTAAAGATACATCAAAGAAAATAAAATCAATATTAAGAGATAAAAAAGTAAAAGGTAAATTTATAGGTAGTAAACCAAGTTTTGGATATATGAGAGATCCACTTGATAAAGGACATTTAATACCAAACCCAGATACAGCATGGATAGTAAAAAGAATATTTAATGAAGTATCAAGAGGAGATAAAATATCAGATATAATTGAAAGATTAAATAATGAAAATATTCCAACACCAAGTGCATATAAACAAATAAAAAAATCAAAAAGACAAATAAATGGATACATCTGGACTTGTAGTACGATTAATAAAATATTAAAAAATAAGATGTATACTGGTGATATGATTCAAAATGTTCAGACAAAACTAAACTATAAGTCACAAAAGAGAATATGTCTTTCTAGTGAATATTGGATAATTGTAGAAAATACTCATGAACCATTAGTAGATAGAGCAGTATTTAATCAAATACAAGTAAGTGCTAATAGAACTAGAACAGTAAAATTAAATCGTCCACAGAGGCTATTAGAGGGCTTACTTTATTGCAAAGAATGTGGTAATAAGCTAACTGTTAGTTATAGGGAAAAACGCAATTACTGGTCTATAAATTGCAATAAATATTCTAGAAGTCCAAGACAAAGATTATGTGAACCACACTTTTCAGAGTATAATAGTTTTGAAAAGGCAGTTTTAAATCAAATTAAAACAACTTGTAAAAAGTATATAGAAAAAGTTGATATTGATGATTTAGTATCTAATGTAAAAAGTGAGAAGGATAACAAGGAAGATTTGATTATAGAAAAACAAAAATTAGAAAATAATATCAAAGAACTACAACTAAAAATAGATGCTTTATATGAAGATAAATATAATGGCATAATCTCAGTTGACACTTATACAAGACTATCTTCTAACACAGAAAATCTAATAAGGACATATAACTCTAGAATAAAAGAATTAGAAAATTCTATTAATGAAGTTCCTAAAAAATATAATGATGAAGAAACAAAACAAAAAATAAAAGAATTAATTAGTATGAAAAAACCTACTAGAGAATTATTATTTATACTAGTAGATAAAATAATTGTTGATAAAGATAAAAATGTAGAAATAATATATAATTTTA
>OLGB01002285.1_pt1 | contig 20874 bp, 15 predicted proteins | sample 1605691 | NCBI WGS metagenome assembly OLGB01 (sample SAMEA3888925, study PRJEB22519) | human gut metagenome | biome: human gut; feature: human-associated habitat; material: faeces | place: Denmark | collected 2010 | reverse complement strand
ACACCCAATTATTGAGATAGCAAAAGACATTTAGAAACATTTAGTTTTACTCTATATTGTAATTTACACTTGATTATCAGTTGTTTGCAGTTTTATGATATTCTGTGAAAGTATAAGTTCGAGAGCCTGTCTCTCCGCCAGGAGACGCTCAATGACAGCGAACTGCACCGAAACGTCCGGCTACAAGGCCGGACGTTTTTCTTTTTCCGGACCCGCCCGGTGCGACAGCCGCTCCGGCTTCCCGCCCCATCGTCCCCACCGTCCCCGCCGTCCCCGGCGCCTCCTCCGTTTCCGGCCGGACAGACCGGACAGAACGCCGGGATATGCCTCGAATAGGCCCGTTTGTTTTGGCGCGTTCCATTGACGGATCATCGTTTTTTTTGTAATTTGCGGCGATTTTGCCGCTTTGCCGCAAACACGCACGCGCAAAAGACAGGCCGTTGGCCTGTCTTTTGCCGGATTCCGAAACACGCTGTTTCCACAAATGCTGAAAAAAATTCTCAAACATACGCTCCGGACGCTGCTCGTCATTCTCCTCGTCCTGCTGCTGGTCCCGGCGCTGCTCTATGTTCCGGCCGTTCAGGACCTGGCCCGGCGACGGGCCGTCGCCTATGCCTCCCGGACGCTCGGCATGGAGGTCTCCGTCGAACGCATCCGCCTCGCCTTTCCGCTGCGGCTGACGGTGGACAACACCCTGCTGGCCGACAGGACGGACACGCTCCTTCGCTGCGGAAGGCTCTCGCTCGACGCCGCCCTGTGGCCGCTGATCCGCAAAGAGGTCGTCATCCGGAGCTTCGCGCTGGAACGCGTCGCCGCCCACTACAAGGACACCTTGGCGGGCATGGATCTGCGCCTGGCTGCGGGAGAGTTGTCCCTCGAAGCCGTCCGCGCCGATCTTTCGGCCAACACGGCCGGCATCTCCCGGCTCGTTCTCGCCGACGCGGACATCCGGCTGAACCTGACCGAAGCGGCTCCCGCCGAGAAAAAGGAGAGCGCCGCCGCCCTGCCGTGGACGGTGGGACTCGACAGAATCGCGGTCTCGAGCCTCGCCTTCGGGATGCGGACCTCCCCTGCGGTCTCCGAACTCTCCGTCCGCCTGGCCGACGGGAGCGTCGACACCTGCCGGGTGCTGCTGGACAGCCAGCAGGTCTCCGTGAAAAGCGTCCTGCTCGACCGGGGCGCCTACTCCTACCTCACCGGACCGGCCGAAGCGGAAAGCGGGACTTCCGCCGGGACGACCGAAGCGTCGGCACCATGGACCGTCCGGGTCGGCCGCGTCGCGCTGACCGACAACAGCGTCGAATACGGCCGGCTGGGCCACCGTCCCGCCGCGGGGTTCGACCCGGCGTTCATCGCCCTCGCGCCGCTCGACCTCACGATTGATTCGGTGTACAACCGGGGCGCCGACATCGCGCTGCAAATCCGCCGGACGGCGTTCACCGAACGCTGCGGGCTTTCGGTCCGCGACCTGACCGGACGTTTCGGCATGGACGCCTCGGGCATCGTCCTCTCCGGCCTCGACCTGCAAACCGCCTTCTCCCGAATCCGGGCGGAGCTCACCGCCGGGGCCGGAATCCTGAAACTGGAGCCGGCTTCGCCGCTCGACGCCGCCCTTTCGGCCGACCTGAACACAAAGGACCTGAAATACCTCTCCCCGGAGGCGGTCCCGCCCGTGCTGGACGACCGGACCGTCCGGCTATCGTTCTCCGCGGCGGGAACTCTGGGCGACCTCGGAAAGACGCAGCTGGAAATCTCGTCGCCCGGACACCTCGACCTCAAGGCCGACGCCGCGGCGAAAAACCTGCTCGACGCCAACCGGATGGAGGCGTCAGCCCGCTTCGAGGGCGACTTCCGGGACCTTGCGTTCCTCAAGGCGCTGCTCCCCGACACGGTCCTGCGGCGGCGCGTGGCGATTCCGGCCCTGATCCGGCTCCGCGGCTCCGCCGGGGCGGACAGGGGGACGTTCTCGACGGCTTCGACACTCTCGGCCGACGGCGGCGAACTTTCCGTGAAGGGGCGGTTCAACCCCCGCGAACAGAGTTACGACGCCGCGATCCGGGCCGACAGCTTCCCGCTCAACAGTTTCCTCCCGGCCGATTCGCTGGGGATCGTCGACCTGGCCCTGCAAGCCCGCGGCACGGGCTTCGACCCGCTGCTGCCCCGGACCCGGACGAGCCTCCGGGCGCAGATCGACCGCGCGGAGTTCGGCGGACGCGACTTCGGGGGCATCGAACTCGACGCAGAACTCGACAGCCAGCGTCTTTCGGGACGGATCTCCGACCGCGACGAGGCGCTCCGGCTGCTGCTGTCCGTCTCCGGAACGCTGACCGAACGCGAACAGCGCATCGGCCTCTCGGGCAGCGTCTTCGGGTTCGACCTGGCCGCGCTGGGCGTCAGCCCGGAGCCGATCGGCGGATCGTTCGCCCTCGATGCCTCCGCATCCGCCGCCGGAAAGGGCGCCTATGCCGCCCGCATCGCGCTGGACAGCATCGAAATCCGGAACAAACACCGGACGGACCGCATCCGCCCGACGAGCGTCTCGCTGCACACCGACTCGGCCGCAACCCGGGCCGAAGCGGCTTCCGGCGACCTGTCGCTGACGTTCTCCACGCCCCAATCCGCTGACTCGCTGATCGCGGCGCTGACCCGGAGCGCCCGGACGCTGGCCGGACAGATCGACGCGCAGAGCATCGACATGGAGCAATTGAAACCCGCGCTCCCCGACTTCGCCCTGCGGGTCTCGGCGGGTCCCGACAACATCCTCAACAGCCTGCTGAAATCCCGGAAGATCGCCTTCGACGCGCTGAACGCCGAAGGGGCGAACTGCGACTCGCTGCCCGTTTCGATCCGCCTGCGCACGGAGGGACTGGCCTACGGGAACGTGGTCCTCGACACCGTGACGGCCGACATCCGCCAGAACGGGAAACGGCTGGAATACGCCCTCGGGCTGGCGAACGTCCCCGGGAACCTCGACAACATCGCCCGGGCCGGACTGTACGGCCACCTCGTGCGGAACACCGGGCAGGCGAACCTTTACCAGCGCAACCGCGCCGGCCGCGAAGGATTCCGCTTCGGGCTGGACGTGACGTGGACCGACAGCCTGGTCCGCGCGAGCGTGACGCCTCCCGACCCGCTGTTCGGTTTCGAGCCGTGGACGGTCAATCGCGGCAACTACCTCGCATACCGCTTCGACAAGCGCGTGGAGGCCGACCTCGACATGACCCACGGCGACCAGCGGTTCGCGATCCGCACGACCCCGGGCGGCGGTGACGACGACGACATCCGCCTCGACATCGCCGGACTGAACGTCGGTCCGGCGCTGGGGCTGTTCCCCTCGGCCCCGCCCGTCGACGGCGTGCTGGGCGCGAACCTGACGCTGAACCTCGCGGCGGACAGCCTCTCCCTCCGGGGCGGGGTCTCGGTGGCGGAGCTGACCTACGACAAACAGCGTTTCGGCAGCGTCTACCTCGGGCTGTTCTACAAACAGGACCGGGGACACCTCGCCGACGCGCGCCTGACGCTCGACGGAGCCGAGGTGCTGACCGTGCAGGGGGACTGCCGCGAGGGGCGCGAAAGCCCGCTCGACCTGACGGTGACCGTCCCGGGCTTCCCCTTGCAGCGGGCCAACGTCTTCCTGCCCGCCGACCTGCTCCGCCTTTCGGGCAGCCTTCAGGCCAGGGTCCACGCGGGCGGCACTCCCGAGCGGCCGAAACTCGACGGAGGCGTGCGGTTCGCCGGGACCGACGTCCGCGTCCCGATGATCGGCACGTCGTTCGGCCTCTCCGCGGACACGATCCGCATCGCCGGCAGCCGCATCCTGTTCGACGACTACGCGGTTTACGCCCCGAACAAAAGCGCGCTGACCGTCGGCGGCGAGGTCAGCCTCGCCGACTTCGGGCGCATGACGGCCGACCTCGCGCTGCGGGCCTCGGATTTCCAGTTCGTCGACGTGGCCCGCAAGGCCGGCACGGCGGTCTACGGCAAGGCCTATCTCGACCTCGGCGCCACGGCCAAAGGTCCCGTGGACGAACTCGTCGTCCGCGGCAACGTCGCCCTGCTGGGCGGCACGGACATCAACTACGTCATGCAGGACTCGCCGATGGACGTGAAGGAACGCCCGCAGAATGTCGTGACGTTCGTCTCGTTCAGCGAGCTGGACACCCAAGCCCCGGACGACGCGCCGCAGGAGGTGCGCATCGGGGGCATGGACGTGCTCGTAAACGTCGACATCAGCAACGACGTGCAGGCCGCCGTGGACCTCTCGGCCGACGGCAGCAACCGGATCGACCTCCGGGGCGGCGGCAACCTCACCTACACGATGAACCCGCTGGGCGACGTCCGCCTGTCGGGCAAATACGTGCTTTCGGGCGGAAGCGTGCGCTACAACCCGCCCGTCATCTCGCAGAAAATCTTCAAAATCACGCCGGACAGCTACGTCGAATGGATCGGCGACATCGCCGACCCGGCCTTCAACATCACGGCCGTCGAGACCGTGCGGGCCAACGTCTCCTCCGACGGGCAGGACTCCCGGCCGGTGAATTTCGACATCTCGATCAACATCCGCAACTCGCTCAACGACCTGGCGATCAGTTTCGGCCTGGCGGCCCCCGAGGACCTCGCCATGCAGAACCAGCTGAACACGCTGACGGCCGAGCAGCGCGCCAACCAGGCGATGAACCTGCTGATCTACAACACCTACACCGGCCCGGGAACGACCGCGAAAGTCAGCTCCGAGAATCCGCTCAACACGTTCATCCAGAAGGAGCTGAACCAATGGGCGCAGAACAACCTCAAGGGCGTGGACCTCTCCTTCGGCATCGACTCCCACGGCGAAGACGACCCCAACGGCCAGCGCACCGACTACTCCTACCGGCTCTCGAAAAACCTCTTCAACAACCGCGTGCGGGCGGTCATCGGCGGCAAGTTCAGCACCGACGCCGACCCGTCGCAGAACCTCAAGGAGAACCTGATCGACGACATTTCGCTGGAATACATGCTCACCAAACGCGACAACATGTACCTGAAAGTCTTCCGCCACACGGGCTACGAGAGCATCCTCGAAGGCGAGATCACCGAAACGGGCGTGGGTTTCGTCATCCGCAAGAAACTGTCGCGGCTGGGCGACCTGTTCAAGCCGATGCGTCCCAAAACCAAAAAACCGAGAAAATGAGTCCGCAGCGCATCCGAAACATCGTTCTGCCCCTCTGCGCCGTGCTGCTGGCGGCCTCCTGCTCCACCACCCGGCGGCTGGGGAGCGACGAGGTGCTGTATACGGGCGTGAAAAAGATCCTCATCGAGCCGGATTCGGGCGTCGTGCTCACTCCGGCGGCCGAGTCGGCGGTGAAGGAACCGCTGTCGGTCGCACCGAACAATCCGCTTTACAGCCCCTACCTCCGCACCCCGCTGCCCGTCGGGCTGTGGGCCTACAACTACCTCTATACGCCGAAGGAGAAAGGATTCAAATACTGGTTCTACAAGCGGCTGGCCAAACAGCCGGTGCTGATCTCCAAGGTACAGCCGCAGCTGCGCACGAAGGTCGCCGAGCAGGTCCTCGAAAATTACGGATACTTCGGCTCCCGCGCCGCCGACTCCCTGCTCTACCGCAAGCGCGGCCGCAAGGCGAAAGTCCGGTACACGCTCGGCATCGCACCCGCATGGCACTATTCGTCCATCGCCTATCCGCAGGCCGTCGGGGGTCTGAAACAGCTGATCGACAGCCTGCAAGCCACCTCCCTGCTGCGCGTCGGGGCGCAGTACAACCTCGACTCGCTCACGCTCGAACGCAAACGCATCTCCCAGCTGCTCCGCAACCGGGGCTACTACTATTTCCGTCCCGAATACATGGAGTACCTGGCCGACACGACCGCCGGCCGACGGCAGGTCGCCCTGCGCCTGAACCTCCGGCCGAACGTTCCGCAGGCGGCCCTCATGCCCTACCGCGTGGGCGACGTCACGGTCCGCCTGACCAACATCAAACCCGGCCCTGCGGATACGCTGCGCCTGCCGGACGCGACCGTCATCGCCCGGCGGCCGCTGAAAATCCGCCCCCGGGTCCTGTCCCGCGCCCTGACGCTCCGGCCCGGGCAGCTCTTCACCGTCGACGCCCAGAACCGGACGCAGACCGACCTCAACAAACTGGGGATCTTCCGCTCCGTCAACCTGAGCGTCACGCCGCTCGACTCGCTGCGCGGCTCCGACACGCTCGACGTGGAGATCGACGCCCGGTTCGACTACCCGCTGGAGGCGGCCCTGGAGACCGACGTCACCTCGAAGTCGAACAGCTTCATCGGCCCGGGCGTCACCTTCCGGGTCAGCAACAACAACCTCTTCCGCGGCGGCGAGGTCCTCTCCGTGAAGCTGAACGGCTCCTACGAATGGCAGACGGGCAACAAGAACTCCGGGGGACGCTCCTCGCGGCTCAACTCCTACGAACTGGGGCTGAACGCCAACCTCGACATCCCGAGGCTGCTGCTGCCCCGGAGCATGACGCGCCGGCAGAAATACCCGGGGAGCACGTCGTTCCAGCTGGGCGTCGACCTGATGAACCGTCCCAGCTTCTTCCGGCTGATCGCCTTCAGCGGTTCGGCGGGCTACAACTTCCAGACCTCCCCGTACAGCCGCCATTCGCTGACGGTCTTCAAGCTCACCTACAACAAACTGCTCCACACGACCGACTCCTTCGACCGGACGATGGACGAAAATCCGGCCATCGCCATGAGTTTCCGCAACCAGTTCGTGCCCTCGATCAACTACACCTACACCTTCGAGCGGACCTACGGCGCCACGGGCAACCGGCGCTTCTACTGGCAGAACAGCGTCACGTCGGCCGGCAACCTGCTTTCGGGCATCCTGCGGGCCTTCGGCGAGCGGCAGCCCCAGACCCTCTTCGGCAACCGTTTTTCGCAGTTCGTCAAGGAGGTCAGCGAAGTGAAGTTCTACCACCGCATCGGCCGCCGCAACAACTGGCTGGCGACGCGTCTCCTCGTCGGCGCGGGCTACGCCTACGGCAATTCGGAGGTGATGCCTTACAGCGAACAGTTCTACATCGGCGGCGCCAACAGCATCCGCGCCTTCACCATCCGGTCACTCGGCCCGGGCAGCTACCGCCCGCCCGCGGACGACCGCAACGGCTACCTCGACCAGACGGGCGACTTCAAACTGGAAGCCAACATCGAATACCGCTTCGGCATCATGGGGCGGCTCAACGGAGCCGTCTTCCTCGACGCCGGAAACATCTGGCTGCTGAAGAAAGACCCCAAACGTCCCGGGGCCGAACTCAAATGGAAAGGCTTCCTGAACGACATCGCGCTGGGAACGGGCTTCGGACTGCGCTACGACATCAGTTACCTGGTCATCCGCGCCGACCTCGGCATCGGCCTGCACACCCCCTATCCGAACCCGGACAAGAAGGGCTACTACAACATTTCCAGTTTCAAGGACGGTCTCGGATTCCACCTGGCCATCGGGTATCCGTTCTAAACGTCCGCTCCGGCAAGGCAGGACGCCCGCCGCCATACCCGCGCCAAAGGCCTCCGGACGCGCCGCCCTTCGGCGTCCGCATCCGTCCCTTCGATCCTTTCCGGTCCGCAGAAATCGCGGCCGTCACTTCCCGTTCGCAGAAATCCCTTTCGCCATTCCCGGCGGCATGCCGCATCGCTGCCGCACCTGCGCCATGCCCCTTCGTCCCCGGACGGCGGCTGTGCCGGACGAACCGGTCCCGTCCGGACATCTGCGCATATCATTCCGACCATCCGGTCCGGAACGCGGCGGAGCGCCCGGATTCTCCGGCCATTCCGCAAGCACCAAACGCCCGGAGAAGAGACAGCTTGCAGCTGCCATATAATACCGAATTTATACGAATGCAATTTTCGATACAAAAACCGACCCAAGGGTTAAGGTTGTAGTTGCCCGCACAAATTCCGATCTGCATTTTTGTTCAGATTACCCCTTTGAAAGAACAAAAACAGCCAATATGACTACGACTCCTCCCGAAACTCCGAATGCCTCTGTAAACACACGTTCATCATCCCATCCGTCATCGCTGTTTCAGTAAGTCCGGGTAGGTTCTGTTGGCTTCCCATCAACCATCAAAATCCGCTTAATATGTACGTTTCCGAACATCTGAAATGGCGCATTCTGATTGCGCAAGCCCTCAAATCGTTCCACTTCGAGCGCGAAAATGCCAACCGTAACCTCAAACTGGTCTTCGAGACCTTCGGCAAGTATCTGTTAGGCACGACCTACGACACGTTCCTGAACTACCTCAACAAGGAGAAGTACGACATCTCGAAACTCAAACTGCCGCCGTACATCCTGATCGCGCTGAAACTGCTCGACGCCATCCGGCTCGCGTGCGACCGCCTGCATGCCCGCAGGCCGAACGCCTCGTGGACGCTGACCGCAATCGTCGAGGAAGTGCTCGCCGTCGTGCGCGAAAAAGAGACGGAGCACCCCGGCCGGAAAACCCGCGTCGACTGACCCTGAACCGCAAAAGAAACCGGGCTGCAAGATCGCTTGCAACCCGGTTTTCGCATGCTGCGGAAAGAAGGGGATTCGAACCCCTGAAACCCTTTAGGGGTTTACTCGCTTTCCAGGCGGGCCAGTTCAACCACTCCTGCATCTTTCCGAAAGGTGCCCCAAAAGTACACAATATTTCCCGATTCTGCAAATAGCGGCGCTCTTTTTCCGTTCATCCGCCCTGCGGACGGGCCTTTCAGCGGATAAAACTCGTCACGACCCGCTCTTCCGGTTCGGGACGGCCTTCCGAAGCCAGCAGTCCGGCCCGGAGCATCCGCGCCATGTTGCGGGCCAGCACGCGCATCGTCTGCAACCCTTCGGCGTCCTGCGCCGCCTCGCCCGGCAGCCTCCCGTGGACGCTGTTCCAGTATTGCGACGACACGACGGGCATGTTCGAAATCGTGAAATACTTGTTCAGCCGGTCGAACGTCGCGCTCGCCCCGCCCCGGCGGCATACGGCCACCGCCGCGGCAGGCTTGTAGGCCAGGCGGTCGGAACAGGAGTAGAACAGCCGGTCCAGCAGGGCGCACAGCGACCCGTTCGGCCCGGCATAGTAGACCGGCGAACCGACCACCAGGGCGTCGGCCCCGACGAGTTTCTCGCGAACCTCGTTGTAAAGCGCGTCGTTGAAGACGCAGCGCCCCAGTTCGGCGCACTTTCCGCAGGCGATGCATCCCTGCACGGCCTTGGTTCCGATCGAGACGATCTCCGCCCCGACGCCCTCGGCTTCGAGCGCGCGGGCCGCTTCGGAAAGCGCGATGAAGGTGTTCCCCTCGCGGCGGGGACTTCCGTTGATAAGCAGTACTTTCATAATTGCGGGTATTTCATGCAAAAATAACCATTTTTTCCACTCCCCGTACACATTCCGCGCCGAATCTAAAACCGCACGGCAATTCCGTGCGGCAACAAAAAAGGGGGATTCCGAAGAATCTCCCTCACTCTCAAACCTAACCGGCGACTACTTGTTTGCCTCGGCCTTCTCGCAGCACGATTTCTCGCAGCAGGCCTTGGTCGAATCGGCCTTCTCGGCGCAGCATGCAGCCGTCGAATCGCACTTCTCGGCGCAGTTTGCGCAAGCCGAAGCTTCGGTAGCGGCAGCGGCGGCAGCGCCCTCGGCAGCCTTCTTGTTCGAATTTCCACAGCAGCCTACCATTGCGACGGCAGCCAGGACGATGACAAAAGAGACAATCTTTTTCATGGCGTTAAACATTTAATTGTTAATTGTTCCGTAACGCCGCAAAGTTAAATATTCGCCCGGGAAAAGCAAAGAAAAAAGAATTATTTTTCGAAACCGGACTTTTATTGGTCCAAAAGGTTGGAAATCGGGGATTTCTCCCTCTTCAGCTGCTTGAGAAAAGCCTTCGGGAAGGTCGCCGACACACGCCCCTTGAGCATGATGGCCTCCTCCTTGGTCAGGCAGTTGCCCGCCGAAACGATGAAATAGGGAATCTCGTAATCCACGTAAACCTTCACGTCGGGATAAGTCTCCTCGAACAGCGCCTTGGCGGCAAAAGCCCCGTCGCGCGCCGCAGGCCCGTTGTCCGAAAAGACGCAGACCCGGTGGAAACCCTCGAAATAGAGCCGCTGCCCGGCGCGCGCGGCGTCGGCCACGGCGCGTGCGGCGTCGTCATGCTCGGTGACGGTGACCTGCGCCCGGTTGAAAAGCGTCGCCCCGGGCGTGGGTTCCGCCAGACGCTGCTTGAAGGCGTCGAGCGACTGCGCGTGCGCGGAAACGGCCGCGCACAGGAGAATCGGCATGAGGAAAAGCAATCTGCGCATTATTTCAACTGTTTTTTAACGTCCTCGATCGTAAGGCCAAAGGTATTCAAAAAATCCGACAACGGCATCCGTTCGCGCGAAATTTTCACGGGAGCCGGGCCTCCGCGCCCTTCCACGGCATACGACACCTCGACCTGCGACAGATCGCCCGACTTCACCTTCCGGGCCAGCACGTAGAGCGCCAGCGGGTCAGAGATTTTCAGTTGCCACAAGGTCCGGAAGCTGTCCGTCGTACGGCGGGGCACTTCGACCGCCTCGCGCAGGACGACCGTCCCCACACGGCCGCCGGCATAGTAAACGCCCATTTCCGCGGCATCGAGCACCAGCTTGTAACCCGTATCGTTCATCACCCGCACGACCACCTCGGCGCCCGTCAGTCCCTGACGCTCGACCCTTTCAATGCCCTCGAAGCGGATGTTGCGCCGGGCCTTCTCCACGGCGCGGCGGCACGAAGAGAGCGACACCGCGACCGCCAGCAGCAATACGTACACCGAATAACGTTGTATCATCTTCATCTTTCTCCTATATATATTTGTGCGATACCGAAACTCTGGCTCCGCGCCCGGCAGTTGCGAAATCCCGCCCGGGCCATCATCCCCATAAACTCCTCCGGCGCGGGAAACTCCCCGACCGAGGCCGGAAGATACTCGTAGGCCCGCTTGTCGCGCGACACCAGCCCGCCGATGCGGGGCAGGATTTTGTAGGAATAAAATTCGTACAACGCCCGGAACACCCGGTTGCGGGGACGCGAAAACTCCAGGATAACGACTTTGCCCCCGGGTTTTATTGTGCGGGCCAGTTCGCGCAGCCCGGCCCCGAGGTCTCCGAAGTTGCGCACCCCGAACGCCACGGTCGCCACATCGACCGACGCATCGGCCACGGCGAGACGCTCGGCATCGCCCCGGTCGAGGACGATGCGCCCGTCCAACCCCCGGGCCTCGATCTTGCGGCGTGCCACGGCGAGCATCTGCTCCGAAAGGTCCACCCCGAGCACCTGCACGTCGCGGATGCGGCGGGCCATGGCGATCGCCAGGTCGCCCGTTCCGGTCGCCACGTCCAGGATGCGGCCGGGCTTTGCGCGGCGCACCTCGCCGACCACGCGGCGGCGCCACACGCGGTCGATGCTCATCGAAAGCGTATGGTTCAGCAGGTCGTACTTTGGCGCGATGTTGTCGAACATCTCGCGCACCTCCTCCTTTTTGGTCTGATCTGTATTGTATGGTTTCATTCGTATCTAATCGTTTCTTCGGGCTTCACGGTGGAGACCACGGCCGTCGGGATCACCAGCAGGGCGACGATCGCGGCGACGAACCCCGCGTTGAGCGCCAGCCACCAGCCCCAACCCAGCGACACGGGCACCTCCGAGAGCAGGTATCCCTCGGAGCTGAGCTTCACCAGATGCGTCCATTTCTGCACGAGGCACAACCCCAGTCCGGCGGCATTGCCCCACGCCAGCCCCCGCAGGGTCACCAGCGCCGCCCGCCAGAGGAAGATGCGCCGCAGACAGCCGTTGCGCATCCCGAAGGCTTTCAGCAGACCGATCATCCGCGTCCGCTCCAGCACGAGGATCAGCAGCGCCGAGGTCATGTTGAAGAAGGCCACCACGAGCATGATGACGATCACCACCGCGGCATTCACATCGTGGGCCTTCAGCCAATCGAAAATATTGGCGTACCGCTCCCGGACGCTCGTCACGGCGAGGTTTTCGGAATCTTCGGCATCATCGTACAACAGCGTCCGGCCCAGCGTCCGGGCGAACGTGTCGGCGCCGGCCAGCGAGCGCGTCAGGATCTCGTAGCCCGAAATCTCGTCCGGTCCCCACTCCGAGAGCCGCTGCACGTTGCGGATGTCCGTCACGACCACCACGCCGTCCATCTCCTCCATCCCCGACTCGTAGACGCCCGCCACCTTGAAACGGTCGCGGCGCGGCATTTCGCCCGGCTCGACGAACAGCATCTCGACCTTGTCGCCCACGCCCAGCAGCAGTTTGTCGGCCAGCGTGCGCGACAGCAGGATGTCCTTCGTGCGGACCTCGCCGCCCACACGGGGCAGCTCCCCCGCGACGAGCCATTCGCGGAAATACGACCAGTCGTAATCCGCCTCGACACCCTTGAGCATCACCTCGCCCACGGCGTCGGCCGTGCGGACGATGCCCCCCTTGACGGCATAGGGAGCCATCGCCACGAACCCGTCGGTCCGGCGGATCAGCTCCTCGACATGCGCGCTGCGGCGCACGGGCTGCGCATCGAGCGCGTTCACGCCCCTTATGTCGGTCACCGCGACGTGAGCCGCAAACCCCGTCATCTTGCGCGCCACCTCGCGTTTGAAGCCCATGATGACGGCCATCGCGAGGATCATCACCGCCATCCCCAGCGCCACCGACACCACGGCGATACGCTCCATCACCCCGGGCTTGTTCCCGGGCGCGGGCTGCGCCATGCGGCGTGCGATGAAAAAGGCGAGATTCACGGTGCGCTGTCTTGTCGAAAATTTGTACAAAGTAACATATAAATTTCGTATTTCCGGTATCGTAACGACACTTTTTATCAGCCGGAAGGTTTTACAAACGCGCCCGCAATTCTGTTTTGCAGCCATCCTACTTTTTTGTATCTTTGCGGAAAACAAACGTTTTTCGTATGCAAAAACAGGCATTGATTACGGGAGCCACTTCGGGCATCGGACGCGCCACGGCGCTCCGGCTGGCAAAGGAGGGATACGCCGTCATCGCCACGGGCCGCCGGGCCGACCGGCTCGCGACGCTGCGCGCGGAGATCGAAGCGGCGGGCGGCCGCTGCACGACGCTCGCCTTCGACGTGCGCTCCGAGGAGGAGGTGCGCCGCAACCTCTCTCCGCTCGAAAACATCGACCTGCTGGTCAACAACGCGGGTCTCGCCGCCGGACTGGAGCACATCGACCTGGGCGACACGCGCGACTGGGACGCCATGATCGACACCAACGTCAAGGGGCTTCTCTACGTCACGCGCGTCATCGCGCCCAAGATGGTCGCCGCGGGCCGCGGGCACATCTTCAACATCGGCTCGATCGCCGGGACCGAGGCCTACGAGAACGGCGCGGTCTACTGCGCCTCGAAACACGCCGTGCACGCCATTTCGCAGTCGATGCGCGCCGACCTACTTTCGGCCGGGATCAAGGTGACGGAGATCCGCCCGGGAATGGTCGAGACCGAATTTTCCGAAGTGCGTTTCCACGGCGACAAGAAGCGCGCCGACGCGGTTTACGACGGCGTCGAACCGCTCACCGGCGCCGACATTGCGGAAGCAATCGCATGGGCGGCACAATTACCCGCCCATATGAACGTTAATGATATGGTGCTGATGCCCTCGCAGCAGGCGGGAGCGTATTACACGCACCGGAAAACAAAACAGACAACGCTATGACATTTCCTATGATTGCCCTGCTCCAGGCAGGTTATGCAGAGCCGCACGCCGCGCGCTACGACGCCGCGACGATGGGCATGTTCGTCCTGATCATCGCCATCGGCGTCATCGGGTTCATCGTGCAGGCGCGCCTGCAATCGGTGTTCAAGAAGTATTCGAAGGTGCAGTTCCCCGGCGGGCTGACCGGCGCCGAGGTCGCCGAGAAGATGCTGCGCGACAACAACATCCACAACGTGAAGGTGACGCACGTGGGCGGACACCTCACCGACCATTTCAACCCGCAGACGATGACCGTCAACCTGAGCGACTCGGTCTACTCGTCGTCGAGCGTCGCCGCCGCGGCCGTGGCGGCCCACGAGTGCGGCCACGCCGTGCAGCACGCCCGCGGTTACGCCCCGCTGACGCTGCGTTCGCAGCTGGTTCCCGTCGTGCAGTTCGCCTCGACGGCCGCCACGTGGGTCATCATCCTGGGTCTCGTCATCCTCGCCTCGACGCAGAACGAACTGCTGTGCTGGATCGGCGTGGGCATGATCGCCATGTCGGCCCTCTTCTCGCTCGTCACGCTGCCCGTCGAGTACAACGCCTCGGCCCGCGCCGTGGAGTGGCTCCAGACCAGCCGCACGATGCAGGGAGCACAGCTCGCGCAGGCCAAAGAGGCCCTCTCGTGGGCGGCCCGCACTTACCTCGTAGCGGCGTTGAGCGCCATCGCGTCGGTGCTTTACTACGTCTTCCTGATCCTCGGACGGCGCGACTGACCCACCGATGAACACCCCCGGAAAAGATTACACCCACCACAGCTGGCTGGCGGCCGCAGCGCTCATCGCAGTGCTCGTGGCCGTAAGTTTCATCCCTCCGCAAAGCGTCGGGGGCGTGAAACTCCGCCGCGCCAACATCCTCTCGGACCTCCTTTCGTTCGACGACGCCGAAGCGGCCGAACCCGCCGCCGAGCCGGCGCTCTTCGACGAAGAGGAGTTCCATATCGACATGGCCGCCGTCGCCGAACGCATCGAGGCCGACACCACCCCGCGCGAGGTACAGATCACCTACGAATGGCTCCTCGCGCAGGACACGGCCCGCCGCGAACGCGCCGTGCCCGACTCGGCGCGCTTCGTCGCGACGCTGACCCCGATCGAGGATTTCAGCGACAGCGGACGCATCCGGGCCTTCTGCGACACGCTGCTCAACGCTCCGCGCCCGGTGCGCATCGCCTTCCTGGGCGACTCGTTCGTCGAGGGCGACATCCTCACGGCCGACCTGCGCGAACGGCTCCAGTCGGCCTACTCGGGCGGCGGCGCGGGATTCGCCCCGATGGCCTCGCCGCTGACGGCGTTCCGGCGCACGGTCAAAACCCAGTCGAAGGGCTGGACGACCTACAACATCATGCAGCGCAAAGCCGCACCCGCGCGCCTGCGCGAGAATTTCTACGTCTCGGGCTGGGTGAGCCAGCCTGCGGCCGGGGCTTCGACCCGCTGGGAGAGCACCGACTACCGCAAACGCCTCGATTCGTGCACCACGGCGCGCGTCTTTTTCCTCTCGCCCCGCGACAGTCGCGTCGAGGTGACGCTCAACGACGCCCAGCGCCGCGAATTCGACATCGCGGGCGATGACGCCGTGCGGCAGATCGCCGTTTCGGCCCCCCGTGTCCGCTCGCTCGCCTTCAAGGTGCTCTCCGGCGCGGAGGACTTCGTCGGCTACGGAGCGGTTTTCGAAGACCGGGGCGTCGTGGTCGACAACTACTCCGTGCGCAGCAACAACGGGCAGGCGATGTTCTGGACCAACCCGTCGGTCAACGCCCAGATCAACGCCATGCTGGGCTACGATCTGGTGGTGCTCCAGTACGGGCTGAACATCATGCAGCCGGGCGTGAAGAACTACACCAACTACGCCGGGCAGATCGAGAAGATGATCGCCTATGTCCGCCAGTGCTTCCCGGGGGCGGCGGTGCTCGTGCTGGGCGTCAGCGACCGTTCGGTGAAGACCGACGCCGGATTCGAACCGATGGACGCCATCCCCCACATGCTCGACTGCCAGCGCCGTGCGGCGCGGAACACGGGCGCGGCCTTCTGGCCCACGTGCGACGCCATGCGCGCCCTGGGCGGCATGGAACAGTTCGTCAAGAACGGCTGGGCGGGCAAGGACTACACCCACATCAACTACGCCGGAGGGCGCCGCGTGGCATGGGCGCTGTTCGACGCCATCAACGCCGGAGTCTCGGAAGTCTACACCGAGCAGCGGATCGCCAGCCTGCGCCGCACGGCGGCGCAGGCCGTCCTCGACTCGGCGCGCAGGGCCGCCGTCGACCGCAGCATCCTCCCGTCCTCCGCACCCCTTAACCCGCGCGCGCAATGACCTTTCCCGCAACGGACGGCATCACCGACAGGCTCCAGGCGCTGTTTGCCTACGACGCCTCCTCGCCGCTGATTTTCAGCAGCGGGCTGTTCCTGTTCCTCTTCGCGGGATTCCTGCTCGTTTACAGCGTCTTCCGCCGCGCACCGATGGCCCGCATCGTCTACGTCATCGCCTTCTCGCTCTATTTCTACTACAAGTCGAGCGGCATCTATTTCCTGCTGCTCGTCTTCGCCGCGGCGAGCGACTTCCTGATCGCCCGGGGCATCTACCGGGCGCGCTTCCGGTGGACGAAACGCTGGCTGGTGGTATTGAGCGTCGCGGTGAACCTCGGCATGCTGGGGTATTTCAAGTACACGAACTTCCTCATCGACATCTCCAACCAGCTGTTCGGACAAGGCTTCCTGCAATTCCAGAACATCTTCCTCCCGGTCGGCATCTCGTTCTTCGTTTTCCAGTCGATGAGCTACACCATAGACATTTACCGCGGCCAGCTGAAGCCTTTGTCTAACTGGCTCGACTATCTCTTTTACCTGTCTTTCTTTCCGCAGCTGGTGGCCGGCCCGATCGTCCGCGCCCGGGACTTCATCCCGCAGATCCGGCAGAACCCGGTCGTGGTCACGCGCGAGATGTTCGGCACGGGCGTCTTCCTGATCCTCACGGGCCTGTTCAAAAAGGCGATCATTTCGGACTACATCTCGCTCAACTTCGTCGACCGCATCTTCGACGAACCGCTGCTCTACTCGGGATTCGAGTGCCTGATGGGCATCTACGGCTATGCGCTGCAAATCTACTGCGACTTCTCGGGCTATTCGGACATGGCCATCGGCATCGCCCTGCTGCTGGGCTTCCGCTTCCCGAAGAACTTCGACGCACCCTACAAGTCGGCGACGATCACCGAGTTCTGGCGGCGGTGGCACATCTCGCTCTCGACGTGGCTGCGCGACTACCTCTACATTTCGCTGGGCGGCAACCGCAAGGGCCGCATCCGGACCTACGGCAACCTGCTCCTGACGATGCTGCTGGGCGGACTGTGGCACGGCGCGGCGGTGCGTTTCATCCTTTGGGGCGGACTGCACGGCGCGGCTCTGGCGCTGCACAAGCTCTGGATGGCCCTCGTTCCGGGCGCCAAGGCCACCGGGGCGCAGATGCACTGGTGGAGCCGCGCGGCGGGCATGCTCCTGACGTTCAACATCGTCTGCCTGGGGTGGCTGATGTTCCGCGCCGAGTCGATGCAGACCGTCTCGCTGATGCTGCACCAGATTTTCGAAAACTTCAACGCCGCGATGATCCCGCAGGTCGTGACGGGCTACGCCGCCGTCTTCGCGCTGATCGCCGCGGGTTACATCCTGCACCTGCTGCCGTCGGCCGTCGACGCCGTCGCGCAGCGGATCGTGGTCCATGCGCCGCTGGTTCTGCAGGTCCTGATGGCCGCGGCGATGATCTGGTGCGTCATGCAGATCAAATCCAGCGACATACAGCCGTTTATCTATTTCCAGTTCTGATACGTATATGGACCCGCTCATGCATCCCGGAATGTCGTTTTCGCCGCTTGCAGCGGCGTTTACAAATTGGACCCACCCCCAAACCTCCGCCTTGCCGGGGGCTTGTCGCGACGCAACCGGAATGCGGACAATCCGGCAACCGGATTATCTGCCCGAACTTTCACCTTCGACTTTTAGCCTATGAATTGCGACCATAACCTCTTTTTAGCCCTGAACTTCGACGGCGGCCCCTTCATGGACCGCCTGATGCTGACCGTCTCGGGCACGACGATGTGGCTGCCGCTCTACGCGCTGATCCTCTGGCTCGTGTGGCGCCGCGACGGATGGCGCAACGTCATCCTCTTCACGGCGCTGATGATCGCCGCGCTGGTCCTCTCGGACATGATTTCGGGAATCTTCAAGCACAACGGCGTGCTGGGTGGGCTGCTGCCCGACTTCGAACCGCGCTGGCGGCCGATGTTCACCCCCGCGCTCGAAGGGCTGGAGATCGCTCCCGACTCGCTGCGCAAGCTGCGCTGGCTGACGCCCGACTCGCTCGCCGCCGCGGGCGTCACGCACGACTGGGTCGTACACGTCCCCGTCGAGGCCGTGAGCGGCCGCTTCGGGACCGTCTCGGCCCATGCGGCGGTCATTGTCACGCTGGCCGTGCTGTCGGCCTCGGTCATCCGCCGGCGGTGGTTCACGGGACTGATGGTTCTCTCCACCCTCCTGATCTGCTACTCACGCATCTATCTGGGCAAACACTACCCGATGGACCTCGTGTGGGGTACGGCGGTCGGCATCGCGCTGGGACTGGCGGCCTTCTGGACCTACCGGAGACTGTCCCGCCCAAAAAAGGAGCTGCAATAGCAGCTCCTTTTCCGTCAATACCACGCCGACAGCGTGCCGGCCCGGCTCTTGGCCGCGTCGGGAATCCCCGGAAAGAATTTCATCCGCATCTTCGACTCGATCTCCGATATGGGAACGATAAACTGCCCCAACTGCGACTTCTCCGTGGCGGCGCTCGTCGTCAGAGTTTCGACCCAGAAGGCGATGGTCTCCAGTTCGTCGGCCGTACACTCCTGAATGGGTTTGCCCACCTGGACCGTCTTCTTGCGCACGGCCATCTTGAACTGGTGCGTCGGCATGACGCAATCCTTCGAAAGCGAACTCAACGCACCGTTGTTCGAGGCGTCTTTCTGAACCCAGCCGTCGTTTTCGTAATAGCATCCGGCCACGATGTAAAGCGTGTCGGCGGGAATCGCGCCGCCTGAAATCGCCTCCTCGATATTCCCCCAGATCTTCCCGAAGGGACTCGGCTCGGCGGCCTGCGGCGCAATGTTGGTCGGCCGGAAGGTCTGCATGTTGATTTCCAACCCCTTACCGGGCCGCTCGCGCGACATGCAGAGGTGCCCGCGCGACCAATAGCCGCTGCCGTAACGGCCGGTCACCAGATCGGCGACCCAATACTGGTAAACGTCGCCTGCCGACGAAGGGTAGATCTTCGCCTGCTGCGTTTCCGGAAGCGCCGGGTCCGCCGCCCACGGCTCGTCGGAGCGCCCCGAACCTTCGAGGTAGCAGCGATGATGCGGATAGGCCACCCAAACCGGATTGTGGCGGCGCTTATCGTAACAATAGGTGTAATTGCGCACCCGCTTGCCGCCCGAAACAGTCGTGGTCCAGGTCGTATGCACGAACTGGTCGGAGGAAGGCGTTTCGAAATTGGAGGGAAGCTCGGCCCAGCGAAGGCCCGCACCCGTCCCGAGGTCGACCTGCTGACCGCCGCCGCCCGTCGTGAGCCGGATGTCGTCGAAATTCAGTCCGTAGGCGCGCTCCGTACCCGTCGGCGCAAGGCGAATCCACAGTTTCGGAACAGGCTGCGCGAGCGTGAAGCCCACCGTCGTCCCGGTCCACGTGTTGTAGGCCGACGCGCCCGTATAGACGAGCGGTTTCCAGACCGCACCGTCGGCGCTCACCGTCAGCGAAACGTCATCCGCCGGGAAGATCGCACCGAAAGCGAGGGTGAAATTCGTCTGCCCCGCAGGCAGCGAGATGTCCTGGATCACGAAATAGTCCGTCGACGCGTTGTAGAACATTTTGGCGTAGGCTTTTCCCGAAGCCCCGGAGTATTTGCCCACCGAACCGTAATTGTCATTGTTGATACGGACATTGTTCACGGCATAGGTCACCGTCGAGGCTCCCGTGCCGGTCTGGGTTTTCCACTCCTGATTCGCACCCGCCCAGACGCCGCCCGCTCCGTTGCCGAAATCGAGACTGAAAACCGTCTCGGCGGGGGTCTCCGGATTGCGCACGATCACGCAGGTTGCAGTCTTGGCGCCGGAGCCTTCTCCGGCCGTAACGGTCAGCGTGGTGCGCTGCCCCGCGGGCGCGTCGGCAATGGTGATCGTGGCGCTGCCCGTACCCGAGGCGGGCGGAACTTCAGCGCGGAATTGGGACATGCCGCTTTCCACGAAGCGTTCGTCGTCACGGTGACGACGTTCGATGCGGGCGAGGCCGGATCGTAGAGCAGTTCGGCGGGAGCGACCGAGAGCGTCACCCCGACGGCATCGGCGGCGCGGGTCACGGTGACCGGCTTGCCCGAGGTCTTGCCCGAGGCGGCGCGCACGCCCACCTGAACGGAAGCGCCCTTGGGCATGTCCCACACGTAGAACACTCCGTTACCGGAACCCGAGGCCGGCTCCACCCGGACGGCAGCCGACTCGGGCGTCCAGAAAACCTGCCACCCGGTGTTGGCGATCACACGGACCGCATTGTTCGCCGGAGTCGTTTCGTCGAAGGTGAACGATGCGGATTCAATGGCGGCATAGCCCTCGTCCGAAGAGTCGTCGCCGCCGCACGAGGCGAGCAGCAGCAGGCACAGGGCGAACGCCCCTGAAACCGGGAAGGGGAAACCCAGCGTGCCGCGAAAGAGAATGGAGAGTTGTTTCATAATTCAGGTTTTAGTCAGATACACAAACAAATATAGCGATAAAAACCGAATAAACAACAACCGCCCGCGCCCGGTTTTTCCGGGCCGCCGCGCCGCGGTTGCAGCCGATTGCGGAAAGAGTTGCTACTTTGCCCTTTTTTCACTAATTTTGCACGGATATAAAACGATACATCAAAAACACACGATATGGCAATCGAACTCAGCGAACAGGAACAGCTTCGCAGGCAGTCGCTCACGGCGTTGCGCAATCTGGGCATCGAACCCTACCCCGCCGCCCGTTACGAAGTGACGGCCACGGCGCGCGAAATCGCCGATAACTACGACGACGCGAAGAAGAATTTCCAGGACGTCCGCATCGCCGGCCGCATCATGTCGCGCCGCATCATGGGCAGCGCCTCGT
>OLGB01002282.1_pt1 | contig 20901 bp, 19 predicted proteins | sample 1605691 | NCBI WGS metagenome assembly OLGB01 (sample SAMEA3888925, study PRJEB22519) | human gut metagenome | biome: human gut; feature: human-associated habitat; material: faeces | place: Denmark | collected 2010 | reverse complement strand
AGCTGACGTGCTCCGGGTTCAGGCGCAGGACGTTGTCCAGCGTTTCCTGCCAGTCATGCAAGTCCTGCCCCGGCAGGCCATACATCAAATCGAGGTTGATGTTCTCCAGGCCCGCGTCCTGCGCCATGCGCACGGCCTCTTCCACCTGCATCCAGGTATGAATGCGGCCAATGGCGCGCAGAAGCGCGTCGTTGGCCGACTGCGCTCCAAAAGATATGCGGTTCACGCCTGCCCGCCGCATTATCCGGAGGGTCTCCGGCGAAGCGGACGCGGGGTTGCATTCTGCGGAAATCTCCGCCCCGGGAGCGGTGCTGACCGCCTGCAAAATCCCCGGCATGTACTCCGCTATGAGGTTCGGAGTTCCTCCTCCGAAATACACCGTGTCAAACTGCTCCGGATATTCCCGGAGATTCCTTACCACCGCCGCGGCGTAGTTCTCCAGGAGGTCGCCGCGCCCCGCCGTGGAGTAGAAATCGCAGTAGGGGCACTTCCTCACGCAGAACGGAACGTGTATATAAAGCCCGCGGAAATCACTCATCATCGAGCTTGAGCACAGCCATGAACGCCTCCTGCGGAACCTCGACGGTACCGAAGGCTCTCATGCGCTTCTTGCCCTCCTTCTGCTTCTCCAGCAGCTTCTTCTTTCGGGTGATGTCGCCGCCGTAGCACTTGGCCAGCACGTCCTTGCGCATGGCCTTGACGGTCTCCCGGGCGATGACCCGGCCGCCGATGGCCGCCTGGACGGGGATCTCAAAGAGCTGTCTGGGGATGTTCTCCTTGAGTTTTTCGCACAGCCGCCGGGCCCGGGGATAGGCCTTGTCCTTGTGGGCGATGAAGCTCAGGGCGTCCACGCCCTCGCCGTTGAGCTTCATATCCACCTTCACCAGCTCGCTGGGCCGGTAGCCGGAGAGCTCGTAGTCCAGGGAGGCGTAGCCCTTGGTGTTGGCCTTGAGAGTGTCGAAGAAGTCGTAGATGATCTCGTTCAAGGGCATCTGGTAGTGGAGCTCCACCAGGTGGGTGTCCAGGTACTGCATGTCCTTGAACTCGCCCCGCCGGTCCTGGCACATGGGCATGATGTTGCCCACGAACTCGTTGGGGGCGATGATGTTGACCTTGACGTAAGGCTCCTCCGCCCGCTCGATGGCGGCGGGGTCCGGGTAGTTGTGGGGGTTGTCCACGGCCACCATGGTGCCGTCGGTCTTGTAGACGTGGTAGATGACGGAGGGAAGGGTGGTCACCAGATCCAGGTCGAACTCCCTCTCCAGCCGCTCCTGGATGACCTCCATGTGGAGCATCCCCAAAAAGCCGCACCGGAAGCCAAAGCCCAACGCCACGGAAGACTCCGGCTCGAAGCTCAAGGACGCGTCGTTGAGCTGGAGCTTCTCCAGGGCGTCCCGCAGGTCCGGGTACTTGGACCCGTCCTCGGTGTAGATGCCGCAGTAGACCATGGGCTGCACGGGCCGGTAGCCGGGCAGGGGCTCCGCCGCGGGGCTGGCGGCGTCGGTGACGGTGTCGCCCACCCGGGTGTCCTGCACGTTCTTGATGGAGGCGGTGAAGTAGCCCACCTCGCCGGCCTCCAAGGCGTCACAGGGCTCCATGCCCAGGGGCAGCAGGTGTCCGCACTCGATGACCTGATAGGTGGCGCCGGAGGCCATCATCTTTACGGTCTGGCCGGTGCGGACGCTGCCCTCCATGATGCGCATGTAGACGATGACGCCCCGGTAGCTGTCGTACTGGTTGTCGAAGATCAGGGCCTTCAGGGGGGCGTTCACGTCGCCGGTGGGGGCCGGGACATTTTTCACGATGTCCTCCAGCACGGCGTCGATGTTGATGCCCATTTTGGCAGAGATCTCCGGCGCGTCCACGGCCGGCAGGCCGATGATGTCCTCCACCTCCTGCTTGGCCTTGGCGGGATCCGCGGCGGGCAGGTCGATCTTGTTGAACACCGGCAGGATCTCCAGGTCGTGCTCCATGGCGAGGTACGTGTTGGCCAGGGTCTGGGCCTCCACGCCCTGGGTGGAGTCCACCACCAGCACCGCGCCCTCGCAGGCGGCCAGGGACCGGGAGACCTCGTAGTTGAAGTCCACGTGGCCCGGGGTGTCGATCAGGTTCAGCTGGTAGACCTCCCCGTCCTGGGCGGTGTAGTTGAGCCGGACGGCCCGGGCCTTGATGGTGATGCCCCGCTCCCGCTCCAGGTCCATGTTGTCCAGCAGCTGGCTCTCCATCTCCCGCTGGCTGACGGCCTGGCACTTCTCCAGCAGCCGGTCCGCCAGCGTGGACTTGCCGTGGTCGATATGGGCAATAATGGAGAAATTTCGGATGTTGCTTTGCTTGATCATTTCGTAAAACCTCCTTGGGCAAGTCCACGCTGCTCCGCGCGGACGCGCGTCCAAGTGTTTTGGCGCAGCCAAAACCTTGCCGCAGGGCGAATTCATTTCGCCCGAGGATTTTCCATCAAAAGGGCTCCCGCAAAATCCTCCGGATTTTGTGGGAATCGGACTTGCCGTGGTCGATGTGGGCAGAGTAGACACATCCATGCTCCCCCGCCACAGGCGGGGCGGCGCGCCGTGTATTCCGGCGGGAGCCCGGTCAGGCGTCCGACATGTCGATGCCGTGGGCCTCGTTCCAGGCGATCCAGAAATCCTCGTCCCAGAATTTCTCATAGTCATAGTGTACCACAAACTCCCGCCAGCCGGCCAGGGTGGGGGCGATATTTTCCGCCGTCAGGCGTCCCTGGTCCGCCTTGATCCTGTGCAGGATCTCCACGCACACGCCGCCCGAGTGGTGGATGTAGTCGCAGTAGTTGTCCAGGTTCTCCACGATCTCCCGGTCCAGCAGGAATCCGTAAAGCTTCACGTTGTCATAGGCCGTCAGGACCCGGCAGGCCCGCTCCACGGCGGAGAGGACCGCGTCCACCTCCCCCAGCCGCACCATTTTGTCCCAGTAGAGGATGCTGTACGGCGGCAGGAAGAAGTCGAACTCCGTGTCCGGATGGGCCTCCACCCAGCCCGTCACCACCGCCAGATTGGCGTCCACGTGGTCCAGGTAGGCGTCGGCGGGCAGGACCTCGCCGGTGGGGTCCGGACGGGTGTAGTTGTCCAGGGCGGTCAGGTGGTTCCACCACTCCCGGTCGTCCCAGGTGAAGCCCTCGTCCACGGTCTGGCCCTGGCCCCAGCGGTTGGCCATGAGGGTGTAGACGCTGTAATAGAGCGTGTCCTTGTTTACCAGATACTGAATGTCGTCCAGGGCGCTGCGGTTGTAGAGATAGTCCGGCATGGCGTCCGTGACGCCGCTCTCGTCCCGGATCAGGGTGTTCACGTCCAGGCCGAAGATCACCCGCTGCGGCGTCTGGGCCCGGAAGAGGACGTCCATCACCCGGTCAAACTCGCTGTAATAGCCGTCGGGGATGGTGAGGCGCACAGAGGGCGTGCCGAACACCTCCTGGATCTGGCTGGCGCGGTAGTTGGCCGCCATGGAGGTGCCCACCAGCACCGTGTCCGCCTCCATGTTCCGGGCCAGGCCCGCCATCTGGTAGCGCTCGCTGAAAAACACCGGCTGCCAGCGGTCCGGGATGCGGTAATAGAGGCAGGGGTCTACCACATACACCACGGCGGCGCACAGGGCCAGCATCGCCAGGACCCCGGCCAGAAGGCCGCAGACCCAGCGGCGGTATGCTCGTTTCATAGGCCCCTCCTCAGAAGTTGGAATAGATGAAGGTGGTGACGCCGCTGAAGGACAGCACGCACCACAGCGTCAGGAGCCCCAGCCCCAGGCCCAGCCGGACCGTGGGGCGGAAGGTGTCCATCCGCTCCTGGACGTTCCGGGGCCACAGGGCCGCGGCGAGGCCCGCGCCGTACAGCACCAGCAGCCGCAGCGCGTCCTCCCAGGGCGTCAGAGCCGGCACCAGCAGCCGCAGGGCGCCGGTCTCCTTGGAGAACAGCCCCTCCAGCAGCCAGTCCTGGGGAACCGCCAGTCCGCCGGTGACGGCGGCGCGCAGCAGCTCCCCGGCGGCGGTCAGGTCCGGCGCCCGGAAGAACACCCAGGCCAGATTGACGAACAAAAACGTCAGCGCCCACCGCAGCGCCCGGGGCAGCCGGTCCCGGCCGCTTCCCCAGGCCCGCTCCGCCACCTGTCCCAGGCCGTGGAGCGCGCCCCAGACCAGGAAGGTCCAGCCGGCCCCGTGCCAGAAGCCGCTGATGAGGAAGATCACCAGGATGTTCCAATAGGTGCGCCCGGCGCCTTTTCGGCTGCCGCCCAGGGGGAAGTAGACGCACTCCCGGAGGAAGGTGGTCAGCGTGATGTGCCAGCGCTTCCAGAACTCCCCCACGGACAGGCTCCGGTAGGGGGAGTTGAAGTTCACCGGCAGCCGCAGCCCCAGCAGCCGGGCGGCGCCGGAGGCGATGTCGCAGTAGCCGGAGAAGTCGAAATACAGCTGGAGGGTATAGCCCAGGATCACCAGCCAGGCCGACGGGGCGCTAAGGTCCCCCAGCCGGGCCCAGCCGTTGTCCACCACGGCGCCGAAGCCGTCCGCCAGCAGCACCTTCTTGATCGTGCCGCAGCAGATGGCGTAGATCCCGGCAGCGGCGTCGGACCAGTCGGGCTGCAGGAAGCGCTCCTCCTTCAGCTGGGGGAAGAAGGCCCCGGGCCGCAGAATGGGGCCGGAGGTGACGGTGGGGAAGAAAAAGGCATAGAGGGCCAGGGGAGCGTCGGGTTCCAGGGCCGTCTGGCCGGTGTAGAGCTCCTTCAAAAGCCACAGCTGCTGGAAGGTGAAAAAGCTCAGTCCCAGGGGCGCCCAGCCCACGGACAGGGCGCCGCCGGTGAGGAAGCCGGTGTACTTGAACACCAGCAGCACCCCCACGTGCCATACGCAGGCGAGAACCAGCGTCCGGCGGCGGTTCGGGGCCTCCGGCCCCAGCCGCAGCGCCGCCGCCCGGGTCACCGCCACGCCGGCGGCCAGGACGATCAGGCCCTTCCAGCCGCCGCCGATCAGGTAGAACACCAGGCAGGCCAATTCCAGGGCCATGAGGGCGGAGGGGGCGCTCTTTTTCCGCAGCGTCAGGCAGACCCCCAGCGTCACCGCCAGGAAGGCGAAAAAGGACAGGGACTGAAAGCTCATGCCTCTTTCTCCGTCAGGCCGCTGAGGCGGGCGTCGGTGGTACTGAGGACCTGGGTGAGGCTCTGACACCGGCCGGGGTAGGCGGCGGCGAGGGCCTGGGCGCCCAGGTCCGGGAACTCCGCCTTCCGGGCGTTCAGGGCCCGGAGGGAACGGGTGTAGCGCAGCTCAGAGAGCTTGCGGTCGGCGTCGGCGGCACCCAGGGTGCAGGCGGCGGGGTCCAGGGAGAAGTACGCCTCGTTGGCCCCGGCGGAGCGGTACAGGTGCCGGTAGAGCTGGTAGACGCCGGCGCCCAGATACGCCGCGGCGGCGTTGATGGCAGCCTTGTCCCCCAGCTTGCCCAGCAGGCCGAACAGCACGTCGGTGGCGCCGGAGAGGAGCTTGCTCTGGAGGGTGGCCAGGACGCTGCCCTGGAGCACGCTGCCGGGCTCGGCGGCCTCCAGCACCTCCTGCTCGGTCAGCATGTTGCCCTCCCGGGACAGCGTGCGGCCCAGGATAAAGTCGGCGGAGACGTGGTAGTAGTCGCAGGCCCGGACCACGAAAGAAAGGCCCGGTTCCCGGATGCCGTTTTCATAGTGGCTCAGCAGCGCCTGGGAGATGCCCAGATCCGCGGCGGCAGTCCGCTGGGACACGCCCCGCTCCTGCCGCAGCAGCGACAGCGTGCGGGAAAATTCAGTGGTGGAAGCCATGGTATCTCTCTCCTTTAGGGGGTTCTTTTCCGTTTTCACACAGGGCGCCCGGCGGGGCGCCTCAAATACGCAGGGTATAGTTTAGCAAAAACGATACGGAAAGTAAAGAAAAATCTTGCCGGATTCCCGGTCCTGCCTGCGAAAAACCACAGGGCCGCGGAAAGCGGCCCTGCGGCTCATCTGCGTTTGCGGTGGCGGCGCTCATGGGAGAGGCGGCGGCTCCGCTTTCTGGAGCGGAACTTCCGGACATACCGGGCGCAGACCCAGAAGAACACCAGACCCGGCACCGCAAAAAAGAGCATGGGCCACTTTTCGGTCCCGGCGAATCCGGCGGCCGCGAACACCAGGCACACGGCGCCTCCCGTCCCGTAGTAGATGGCCAGCCGCCGCTCATTTCCGTAGAGCATGCCCGGCGGCGGTGTGCCGCCGTACTCCCAGGGCGTATACTGCTTTTCCTGCCACTGCCGCTGGAGATCGATATGGTCCCGCTTCCGGCCCACGGTCCCGCCTTCCCTCCGGCTCTCAGAACAGTCCCACCTGGTTGGGCAGCACGTCCCCGCCGATGCTGCGCAGCTGCTGGGCGTTTTCCTCCCACAGCCGGTCCGTCACCGCCATCTTGCGGATGATGTCCTTGACGGTGGTGTCCAGCACGGTGCCCTCGGAGTAGTCCGCCGGGAAGATGAAGTCCACCCGGCCCTTGGCCAGCAGGTCCTCCACGCCGGGGCGGTTGCTCTCCTGGTACACGGCGATGGCCTGGCCGCCGTAGGCCCGCATCATCTTCATGCAGGGCACGTCGGAAAGGCCGTCGCCCACATAGATCATATTGTGGAAGGGCACCCGCTTGCTGTCGTCAGGCATGGAGTCGTTGAGAGTCTTGTCGTCGGACACGTCCAGCACGCCCTTGTTGATCCGGTAGACAAACTGGGTCTTGGCGGTGAAGTTCACCGCCAGCTTGGGCCATACCGGGTCGCCCTGTTCATCGTAGTAGAATTCGCTGGCGTAGATCTCCTTGAAGGCGCCGGAGATGGAACTGCCCTCGATGATCTCCCGCAATCCCGAGGAGATCACATAGTGCTCCACCCGGACCCCCTGCTCCGCGCCGAAGGCGTTGATCCGGCCGAACCAGTCCTCCACCCCGGGAAAGAGCACGATGCCCCGGCCCTTTTCCACCAGGTCCGCCCGGGTCAGAGGAATCTTGCGCCGCTCCGCCTCCCGCAGCATGGTGTACATATAGGCCAGGATGCCGTCCATCCGGTTGCGGCGGCCGAACTCATTGGCCTCCTTCCAGAACTCCGCCGGGGTCATGCCCAGGGAGGGGATGAAGGCATAGTTCTGCATGTCGGTGGTGCAGAGGGTCTTGTCGAAATCGTATAAAAAGGCCACGATGGGCTGCTGGGCCATAGCCGCTCCTCCCTTGTTCCCATGGAATAAAAAAGGCGGCTCTGAGAGCCGCCTTTTCGTCAATCGATGCCCGTGTAGTTCCGGCCGAATTTCAGATCGTCCAGATTGATGCGGCGGGTGGGCTCGTCCACCGGCGCCGGGTCCGGCGCGGCGGTGGCAAAGGGATCACCCTCCGGATAGGGGTCGGCCGGGGCGGCGGACTCCTCCGGAGCAGGCTCCGCCGGCGTCTCCTTCTCCGCGGCAAAGGCGGCCAGCACCTTCTCCTCGATCTCGCTGACGGCACTCTCCTCCGGCGCCGGAGCGGCAGCGGGGGCATCCACCGGCAGCTGAGGCAGCTGCTCCAGATACCGCAGCTCCTGGCTGCACACCTCCCGGACAGAGGCGATGAACCGGGCCAGCTCCTGCTGTCCCTGGCGCAGGCGCGCCTGGGCCTCCTCGGTCTCCTGGCGCAGGCGGCCGATCTTGGCCTGGGCGTCCGCCTCCGCCTGGGAGAGCATCTGGTCCCGCTTCTGCTCCGCCTCGTGGACGATGGAGTCCGCCATCTTCTGGGCGGTGAGCAGCGTGGCCCGCATGGAGTCCTCGGTGGCGCGGTAATCCTCCACCTTCTCCACCAGCACCTTCAGCTTGGCCTTCAATGCCGCGTTCTCTTTATAAAGGTTGGTATAGTCGTCGGTGAGTTCGTCCAGAAACTCGTCCACCATGGCCATATTGTAGCCGCCCATAACCGCCTTGGTGAAGGCGTGGGTGGAAACTTCCTGCGGTGTCAGCATAGCGCCCGTTACCCCCTCGTCCGCTTAAAAGTACAGTCCGTTGTTCTCCAGCTCGTCGATCAGGTCGCCCTCGATGTCCACGTGGTAGGGCGTGATGATGTACGTGTTGGCGGCCACCTTCTTGATCTTGCCCTCGCCGGCATAGGCCACGCCGGAGAGGAAGTCGATCAGGCGGCGGGCGATGTCCTTGTTGGTGGACTCCAGGTTCAGCACCACGGTCCGCTTGTCCTTGAGGTGATCGGCGATCTCGGAGGCGTTTTCAAAACGCTCCGGCTTCACCAGCACCACCTTCAGCTGGGTGGTGGCGTGGATGTTGACCACCTTGTTGCGCCGGTCGTCCACCTTGCTGCGGCGGTCCTCAAAGCCGCTGGGGCGGACGGGCTCTTCAAAGTCGTCGTATTCCTCGTCCTCATCCTCGTAGGGGTGGGTCCACTTTTTCAGTTCGTCGATGATGCTCATGACATAGCCTCCCGTCGGAGCAGCGCTCCGTATTTCACTTGCTGTAATCCCGGGCACCGAAGATGGCGGTGCCCACCCGGACCATGGTGGCGCCGGCGCGGATGGCGTCCGCGTAGTCGCCGCTCATGCCCATGGAGAGATACTTTAGCCCATTATGGAACATTTTTATGTTTATGTCAACATAAAGTGCCTGAACTTCCTGAAAATACCGGATATTCTCCTCTCGTTGGGCGTCCGCCGGGGGAATGGTCATCAGTCCCAGCACCCGCACGTGCTCCATGGACAGGGCGGCCTGTGCCGCGGCGGGCAGGTCCTCCTTCAAAAAGCCGCTCTTGGCCTCCTCCCGGCCGATGTTCACCTCCAGCAGAATGTCCTGCACCAGGCCCCGGGCAGCGGCGGTCTTTTCGATCTCCTCCAGCAGCGGCAGCGAGCCAACGGACTGGATGAGATCCACATGGCCCACCACCTTATTGACCTTGTTGCGCTGAAGGTGGCCGATGAAGTGCAGCGGCGCGCCCTCATAGGCGTTTTCCGAGAGCTTCTGGACCATCTCCTGGACCCGGTTCTCCCCCAGGGCGTCGATGCCGGCGGCGATGGCCGCCCGGCAGGCGTCGGCATCGTTCATCTTGCTGGCGCCCACCAGCACGATCTCGCCGGGGTCCCGGCCCGCCTCCCGGGCGGCCCGGGCGATCTCCTCCCGGACACGGGCGATATTTTCCGCAATGGACATGCTTTCCAACTTCTTTCTTGTTTGATCTTTCGTGCCGGTCCTCAGCCCAGCACCTTTCCGTCGTACAGGTCCCGTCCTGCGATGATGACCTGATCTCCCGCGCGCAGGCGGGCCACCTCCTGAGAGCCGGTCAGGTCCCCGGCGGCGGTGTCGTAGGCGGAGCGAACCAGGGCAAAGCCGTCTCCGCTGTATACCACCTCCACCGGCTTGAACCGGGCCTCCATGCCCACCAGGCAGTACACGCCGGCCTGCTCCGTGGTGACGGCCTGTCCGTTTTCATCCAGGGTGGTCTTTTCCGCCCGCAGGGCCTCCCGGGGCACCCGGATGCCGCTGACACTGCCCAGGATCACCTCCGCGCTCTGCTGGCGCAGCAGCGTCAGCTCCGGCAGATAGCTGGTGCCACGCAGCACGATCACCACCCGGCCGCTCTCCGCGGCGCTGACGTGGTATACGCTCACCGGCAGATCCTGCTCCACGCTCTTGGAAAACCGCAGATGCAGGGACTTTCCCTCTGATAGGGTCTTGGCGTCCGCCTCGGAGACGACGGCGGCATAGTACCATGCGTCCCCCAGAATCAGCTTGCCCACCTCTGAGCGCACACTCTCGTCCGCCTGCAGAGCGGTCAGAGACGAGGGCGTCAGACTTTCCAGCATGTCCGGCGTCAGGACCCGCTCATAACCGTCCACCGCGGCGGAGTACAGCCCCGCCTCCGGGGCGGTGATCCGCCGGGTGGAGGAGGCAGCCTGTGCCCGCAGGGCGCTGATCTGGCCGGAGAGCTCCGTGATCTGGCCGGAGAGGTCCTCAGTCTCGCTGTATGTATAGTCCCGCTTGAGCACCAGAGACCGCAGGTCCTGGCCGTAGGTCTCCGCCTTGTCCAGCCGGTCTGCCGCCAAGGCGCCCCGCAGGTCCAGGATCCCCTGAAGGATCTGGGTGTCCAGCTTCAATGACACCTCCGCTCCCTGGGCCGCCTGCTGGGCGAACTGCAGCTGCTCCAGACGAGCCTCCAGACTGGCCAGCTCCGTCTGCCGGTCCAGGCTGGCCTGATCGCTGTACACCAGCGCCACCGTACCTCCGGCGCTGACCCGCTCTCCCTCGGTCCGCTGCAGCCGCAGCAGCCCGCCGCTGTCCTCCAGCACCAGCTCCTGCCGCACCACGTATCCTGACAAAGACACGCTGCGGTCCACGGAATAGGCGTAGGCCGCGGTGGTGGCCAGCGGGTCCGTGAAATAGCGGAAGGCCTGTATGCCGAAATAAGCCAGCACCCCCAGGGTGACCAGCGCCAGCAGAAATTTGGTTCCCAGTGCCCGATCCTTCATGGTCCTCTCTTTCTTCCTTTCCGGCAGCCGGTTCATCCTTCCCGGCGGCCTTCGCCAGCTCTGCCGGCCGCGGCGGGCCGCTCACGCTTCCGCGGCGGCCTCCTCCCCTGTCAGGTCCACCGGCCGCACCGGCACGATGGTGGAGATGGCGTGCTTGTAGATGATCTGCTGCCGGCCGTCGCTGTCCAGCACCACCACAAAGGCGTCGAAGCCCGTGATAACGCCCCGCATCTGAAACCCGTTCATCAAAAACAACGTCAGCGGCAGCTTGTCCCGTCTCGCCCGCAGGAGAAACAGGTCCTGTAAGTTGGCTTTTGTCTGCATATTTCGTCCGCTCCTTTTTCTTTGTTGAGTCGGACGATTTCCATTTTCTCCCGTCCGCCCACGGCTAGCATACGCCAGCGGCGGCCAGGATTTCTGTCGAAAGCTGCAGGGCGCGGGCAAAATCCCGCTCCTTTCCCCATGTGATCCAGTGGATGTCCGGGTTGCGCCGCAGCCATGTCAGCTGCCGCTTGGCGTACTGCCGGGAGCGGAGCTTCACCTCTTCCAGCGCCGCCTCCAGGCCCTGTCCGTCCTCCCCCACGTCCAGCAGCTCCTTATAGCCGATGGCCTGGAGCGCCGTGGACTCCCGGGGGACGCCGCTGCGCACCAGGGCCCGGACCTCCTCCAGAAGGCCCGCCGCCGCCATGGCGTCCACCCGGCGGTCGATGAGGGCCCGCATGTCCGCCCGGTCGGCAAACTGCAGTCCGATCCACACGGCGTCGTACCGGGGCGGCAGGGCCGCGGTCCGGGCGTTGTGGGCGGAGATGGTCTCCCCGGTCTCGGCGTAGACCTCCAGCGCCCGGAGGATGCGCTTTTCATCCGCCGGGTGCAGCCTCGCCGCGGCCTCCGGATCCACCTGCCGCAGCTCCTCCAGCAGCGGGGCGATGCCCTCCCGCTCCAGACGCGTCTGGAGCTGCCGCCGCACCTGGCCGCCGGCGGCGCCGGGGGCGAAATCCCGTCCCCGGACCACCGCGTCCAGCCACAGTCCCGTGCCGCCCACCAGAATGGGCAGCTTCCCCCGGGAGAGGATGTCATCCACCACTGCAATGGCCTCCCGGGCATACCGGGCGGCGGACCACTGCTCCGCCGGGTCCGCCACGGCGATCATATGGTGGGGCACGCCGTCCATCTCCGCCGCCGTGGGGGCGGCGGTGCCGACAGTCATCCCCCGGTAGATCTGCATGGAGTCGGCGGAGACCACCTCGCCGCTGAACTTCTTTGCCAGTAAGATGCCCAGGGTGGTTTTCCCGCAGGCCGTGGGTCCCACCACGCAGACGATCTTCGCCGCCATGGTCTCCCTCCTTCCCCTTGACGGAAATGAATGAACTCAGAAATCCCGGGCCAGTGCGCGGGCCTTGTCGCAGGCCACGCCCATAATCTCCTCGGTGCGCTCCGGCTCAAAGTCCAGGCCGTAGGCGTCCACATGGTAGAACTCCTTGATGCCGAAGCGCTGGGTCAGCTGGCGCCAGTAGTCCACACCCAGGTTCTCCTCGGTCTCCGGGCCGCCGCTGACGCTGAGATAGGCCAGCTTTTCGGCCATGCAGTCGCCCACGCAGACCTGGTTTTCATAGTGGTAGGTCAGCTCCCGGACGCAGATGTACTCGATGTACACCCGCAGCATGGCCGGGAAGGTCAGATCCCGCAGGGGCGCGCCGATGACGATGCGGTCCGCCCGCTTGAACTGCCGGGCCAGCTTGAAAATGGGGGAATCGAAGGCCTTGACGTTGCGCAGGCTGTTGCGGTCATCGGTGGTGAACTGGTCAAAGGGCTTCAGGGCCATCCGCTGGAGGTTCACCGTCTCGATGTCCTCAGCCGGATGGGTACGCTTGTACTCCTCCAGAAACGCCTGGCACAGGGCGTGGCTGCGGGAGCGGTCTCCCCGGTAGCTGATGCAGCAATCCACGAATAACAACATTGCGTTCTCCTCCTTTTTCATGTCGGTCTCCTATCCTGATCCCGGCTTACCCGGGGGCGCCTCACACTTCCTCTGCCAGACGGCGGGCCGTCTCCGCGGCGGCGGCCACCAGCTCCGGCGCCTTTGCCGGGTCCAGATCCACTCCCCCGGCGAACACATAGTCGAATTGCGGGATGCCGAACATGGCGGTCAGCTGCCGCCAGTACAGCACGCCCAGGCTGTCCTCCCGCTCCACGTCGCCGCCGGAGGTGAGGTAGACCAGCCGCTGCGCCCGGCAGTCGCCGTGGCAGCCGTCCGCCTCGTAATGATATGTCAGGCCGTTGGCGCTGATGTACTCGATGTAGGTCCGCAGCGCCGCCGGAAAGCTCAGATCCCAGAAGGGGGCTGCCACCACCACGGCGTCCGCCGCGCGGAACTGCCGGGCCAGGGCGAACACCGGCGCGTCCCAGGCGCCCACGGCGGCCAGGGCGTCCCGCTCGTCCAGCATGGCGGGATCGAAGGGCCGCAGGGCCAGCAGCGCCTGGGGCGTCACAGTCTCGGTCTGCGCCTCCGGATGGGTCCGGCGGAAGGCCTCCGCATAGGCCGACAGCAGCTGTTTCGTGCGGGAATCCCCGCCCCGCTGGCTGATGCAGCCATCCACGATCAGCAGTCTCATCTCAATCACTCCTCGTCATATACCGCCGTCACCACGGGGTTTCCCTGCCGGTCCAGCAGGGGCGTCAGGCCCCCGGCGTAGCCGCTGGCGTGGAACACGTAGTTGACGCCGGTCTCCCGGTCCACCCAGATCTCCGTGATGTTCAACGTGCCCTGGTTGTAGATCTTCACAAAGCGGTCCTTGGCCATACCGCATCTCTCCTCTCACAAAAGCGAACCGTTTTCCGAAACAGGTTTCCCCGGCTGCCCCGCCGCCATGCGGCCCGGCGCTCATGCTCTCTTGAACATCTTCTCCAACTCGTACTTCGTCAGCTTCACCGCAACGGGGCGGCCGTATCGCGCCGCAGGCGCGGTTATTTCAATCCTATGCCCTCACGGCCGCTGCTCCCTAAAATGCTCACGCTCTCTTGAACATCTTCTCCAGCTCGTACTTCGTCAGCTTCACTGCAACGGGGCGGCCGTGTGGGCAGAAGCGGACGGCGCCGCTCTGCACCTTCTCCACCAGCACCCGCAGCTCCGCCGGGTCGCTCTTCCAGCCGCCCTTGATGGCCGCCTTGCAGGCCATGGTGTGGAGCAGGTTCTCCCGGCGCTCGTCGGGAGAGCGGCCGGTGCGCAGGCACTCCGCCAGCTCCTCCAGGGTGGCGGAGACGTCGCAGGGGTCTATGTCCGCGGGCACCTCCCGCACCAGCACGGCGCCGCCGCCGAAATCCTCGCAGGAAAAGCCCAGCTGTTCCAGAAGAGGCAGGTTCTCCAGCAGCAGTGCGCCGTCCTCCCTCCCCAGCTCCGCCGCCACGGGAGAGAGCAGGGTCTGCCGCATGGGGGGCTCCTGGGCCGCCATCAGGCGGTCAAAGTTGATGCGCTCGTGGGCGGCGTGCTTGTCGATGAGCCACACGTTTCCGCTCCCGTCCTCGCAGATGATGTAGGTGTTGAGCACCTCCCCGGCGATGCGCCAGGGGGCCTCTCCGGCGTCCAGGGCGGTCTGGCCCGGAACCTGCTCCGGCGCCTGGGGCGCCATCTCGGGGATGGCGGGCACGAAGGGCCGCGCAGGGGGCTCCGGCGCCGCCGTCCGGGTTTCCGGGGTCCGCTCTTTCGTCTCCGCCGGAGCGGAGACCGGCTCCCGCCGCTGAACCGGCGCCGCCTCCCGCCGCTCCGCCGTCACCGAGGACGGCGCCTGGCCCAAGGCTCCGCCCAGGGGGCGGATGGGGGTGCGCTGAAACGCGGCGGGGACTTTCCGCTCCTGGGGGGCACTCCGGTAAACGCCGCCCGTTCCGCTGTCCGCCACCGGGGCGCTCGTCCGCTGCTCTGTGTTCCAGGCGGGCCGGGCAGGGGCCGCGGGGCGCTCCGCCTGCCTGGCCGCCTGCTCCCGGAAGGTCCTGGCGTCCATGGTCTGGAAGAAATCCGGTTTCGCCGCGGGCACCGTCTCCCGCCGGGCGGCGGGGGCGTTGGCGGCGCCCCGGCTGTCCAGGGCGTCCAGCACCGTGTGGTACACGGCGTCGAACACCTCCCGCTCCCGGGCGAACTTCACCTGGGTCTTGGCCGGATGGACGTTGACGTCCACCGCCGTCACCGGCAGCGTCACGGACAGGACGCAGCCGGGGAATTTGCCCTTCATGATCTGGTTGCGGTAGCCCTCCTCCAGGGCCGCCGTCAGCAGCTGGGACTTGATGAACCGGCCGTTGACGAAGAACACCTGCATGGACCGGGAGCCCCGGCCCTGGAGGGGGGCAGTGATGAAACCCGATACAGCCGTCTCCCCGCCCCGGCCCTCCACGGGGACCAGGCCGTGGGCGAAGTCCCGGCCCAGGGCCGCGTAGACGGCGGAGTCCAGCTTCCCGTCGCCGGGGGTGTGAAGGGCCTCCTGGCCGTCCTTGATGAATTTGAAGGAGATGTCCGGGTGGGACAGGGCCAGATGCTGCATGAGGCCCCCCACCGCCGCCGTCTCGGCGCTGTCCTTGCGCATGAACTTCAGCCGGGCCGGGGTGTTGTAAAAGAGGTCCCGGACCACAATGGTGGTGCCCTGGGGCGCGCCGGCGGCCTCCACGGCGGCGGGCTCGCCGCCCTCCAGATGCAGCGACGCACCCTCCGCCGCCCCGGGACGGCAGGTGACGATGTCCACCCGGCTGACGGCGGAGATGGCGGCCAGGGCCTCGCCCCGGAAGCCCAGGGTGCCGATCTTCCCCAGGTCCTCCTCCGTGCGCAGCTTGGAGGTGGCGTGGCGCAAAAAGGCCGTGGGCAGCTCCTCCGGCGCGATGCCGCAGCCGTTGTCCGTGACCCGGATCAGGGCCATGCCGCCCCGGCGGATCTCCACCACCACGGCGGAGCTGCCGGCGTCGATGGCGTTCTCCACCAGCTCCTTCACCACGCTGGCCGGCCGCTCCACCACCTCGCCGGCGGCGATCAGGTCAGCCACATGGCTGTCGAGTTGTTGAATGTGAGGCATAGGTCTCTCCTTTCGGGCGGAGCGGCCGGCGCGCCGCGGGGGCGCCTCCCCCGCTCTCTCAGAGCAGCAGCGCCGCGATCATCGGAATGGTCAGAATGGAGCCCAGGGTGGTCAGGAAGGTGATCTGGGCCATGGAGGCGGTGTCGCCGCCGTACTCCATGCTCAGAAGAGTCCCGTTCACGGCCACCGGCATGGCGATCTGGGTCACGGCGATGCCCATCACCAGAGCGTCGGTGCTCATGGTCCGCAGGATGGCCCACAGCACCACCGGCAGCACCAGCAGCCGCAGGATGGACAGCAGCCACAGCTTGGCGGAGCGGAACACCTGCCCTGCCGGGATGTCCGCCAGGAAGGAGCCCACCACCAGCAGGGACAGCGGCACGGTGATGGAGCCCACGAAGTCCAGCATCTCGCCCGCCAGAGCGGGGGGACGCAGCCGGGTCAGAGCCAGCACCAGAGCGCCCACGGAGGCCACGATGCAGGGGCTGAGCAGCTGCTTCCAGCGGAACCGGGCCATGCCCGCCAGCATCAGGGGACCCAGGCTGTAAGAGAGCACATTGAACGGCAGCGCCAGGACCACGGCATAGAAGAGGGCCTCCTGGCCGAACAGGGCCATCGCCACAGGGTACCCGATAAAGCCCACATTGGGGAACGACAGCGCATAGCGCCACACGCCCTTCTGGGCGGGCGTGCCCGGCAGAAAGCGGGGCACGGCCAGCGCCACGGCAAAGGACAGCACGTAAAAGACCGCCCCTACCTCCAGCACGGAGAGGATCACCCCCGCCTCCGGCAGCTCGTCGCCGGTGATAACCGAGGCCAGGATCATAGAGGGCATGGTGATGTTCAGCAGCAGCTTGCTGAGCTTCTGGTCCGTCTCGCCGCCCAGATAGCCCAGCCGTTTGGCGGCAAAGCCCGCCACAATGGCAAAGAGGATCACCAGCATCTCGCCCAGCACGTCAAAAAAATTCATCGTTTCGCTCTTCTCGCTATCCTAAAAATTTTTACACACACGTTCACCCCAGCAGCACCCAGGCGCTCAGGGCGTTGGCCGCGGCGTGGAGGGCGATGGAGGTCCAGAGGGTGCCGCTGTGATCGTAAGCCCAGGCCAGGACCAGTCCCGGCACCAGATACTGGACCATCAGCAAAAAGTACGTCAGGTCCCGGTTCACCACCGCGAACTGCCACACGTGCAGCAGGGCGAACAGCAGGCAGGACACCAGGTACGCCACCGTCCGGCTCTTGCCGCGCAGGTTTCCGAACACCAGGCCCCGGAACAGCGTCTCCTCCACAAAGGGCGCCAGAAACACCACGATCAGCAGCGTCATATGGGGCGCGTCGTCGATCTGGGCGGAGATGGAGACGTCGTTGAGGTTGGTGGGAGCGGCGGATACCAGCCTCGTCAGCCGGTAGACCAGCTCGTTGAGGCCGTACAGGGCCACAAGGCCCGCCGCCAGGGTCTTGCAGGCAACGCTCAGATTGTCCGCCAGCTGCCGGGAGGTCCGGCCCAGGAAGCCGTGAAAGATGATGAGGGTCACGGCAAAGAGGATGTAATAGTATAGGGCGTTCTGGAACCCGGGGTCAATCTTGGTTCCCAGCAGTTCCGCCGCCAGGCGGAACATGGGCCCCGCCGCAAAGGGCAGCACCAGCAGATAGATCACAAAAAACACGGTGCCGGCGATCTGCTCCCCCGGGGACATATACGCGCTGTGGCCTCGTTTTGCCATGGATGCGCCTCCAAACACTCATATCAGGTCTCCCCGGCTCCCGCCGGGCGGTCAGCGGAGCTTCTGCCTCCACTCGCAGATGAGGCTCATGGCCTCGATGGGCGTCAGCGTGTCCGGCTGGCGCACCCCACCGGGCGGGCCCGGCGGGGGCCCCGCATGGGACTCAAATGGCCGGGCAGAGCCCGTCCATTTCTACTCCGCGCCAAGAGCCGCCGCCCTGCTGCGGTTGCGCTCTGTATGCTCGCTGCGGCTCGCAAATGTCTTGCTGCGCAAGACACTTGACGCGCCCTCCGGCGCGCTTCGCCGCTGCCAGCTTGCTTACTTGAGCTTCTGCTTCCACTCGTAGATGAGGCTCATGGCCTCGATGGGCGTCAGCGTGTCCGGCTGGCAGCGGCGCAGGGCGTCCAGGACCTCCCCCTCGCCAATGGCGGTCAGGGACACCTGGTCGTCCTCCTTCCGGGCCGCCACGTACTGCACGCCGTTCTCCTCCTCCAGCTCACGCAGCACCGTCTTGGCCCGCTGGATCACCTTGTCCGGCAATCCGGCGAGAGACGCCACCTCGATGCCGTAGCTGCGGTCGGCGCCGCCGGGCAGGATCTTGCGCAAAAACACGATCTCGTCCCCCCGGGCCTTGACGGCGATGTTGTAGTTCACCGCCCCGGGCAGGGTGTTCTCCAGCTCGGTCAGCTCGTGGTAGTGGGTGGCGAAGAGGGTCTTGGCCCCCAGGAGCTTGCGGTCGGCGCAGTACTCCAGCACCGCCCGGGCGATGGACATGCCGTCGAAGGTGGAGGTGCCCCGGCCGATCTCGTCCAGGATCAGCAGGGAGTGTTTCGTGGCGTGGCGCAGGATGTCCGCCACCTCCGTCATCTCCACCATGAAGGTGGACTGTCCGGCGGACAGGTCGTCGCTGGCGCCGATGCGGGTGAAGATCCGGTCCACCACGCCGATCCGGGCGCTGGCCGCCGGGACGAAGGACCCGATCTGGGCCATGAGGACGATCAGGGCCACCTGCCGCATATAGGTGGACTTGCCCGCCATGTTGGGTCCCGTGATGATGGCTACCCGGTCCTCCCTGGCGCCCATGAAGGTGTCGTTGGGGACGAAGAGGCTGTCCCGGAGCATCTGCTCCACCACCGGGTGGCGGCCCTGGTGGATCTCCAGGACCCCGGACTCGTCCACGGTGGGGCGGCAGTAGTGGTTCCGCACCGCCACGGCGGCCAACGACACCAGCGCGTCCACCTCCGCCACGGCGTCGGCGGTCCGCTGGACCCGCTCGCTCTGGGCGGTGACGGCCTGGCGCAGGGCCGTGAACAGCTCGTATTCCAGCGCCGTCACCCGGTCCGAGGCGGTCAGGATCTCATGCTCCAGGTCCTTGAGCTCCTGGGTGATGTACCGCTCGCCGTTCACCAGCGTCTGCTTGCGGATGTAGGTGTCCGGCACCTGGCCGGCAAAGGACTTGGACACCTCGATATAGTAGCCGAACACCTTGTTGAAGCCGATCTTCAAGGTGCGGATGCCGGTCTTTTCCTTCTCCTGGGCCTCCATCTGGGCGATGATGCCCTTTCCGCCGGTGAGGATCTGCCGCAGGCGGTCCACCTCGGCGTTGTAGCCGTCCCGGATGAAGCCTCCCTCCCGGACGGAGAAGGGCGGCTGGTCGCAGATGGCATCGGCGATCTGCGCCGCCAGGTCCTCCAGGGGGTCCAGGGCCTCCAGCAGCTCCGTCAGCCGCCGGTCCTGGAACCGCTCCAGCTGGGCGCGGATGGCGGGCAGGCGCTCCATGGCGGAGCGCAGGGAAGCCATGTCCCGCCCGCCGGCGGTGCCGTAGACGATGCGGCCCATGAGGCGCTCCATGTCCCCCAGGCCCGTCAGGGCGGCGGTCAGCTCCTCCCGGGCCACGGTGTCCTCCACCAATGCCGCCACGGCGGCGCTGCGCTTGCAGATGGCGGTGACGGTCAGCAGCGGCCGCTCCAGCCAGCTTCGCAGCATCCGGCCGCCCATGGGGGTCCGGGTCTTGTCCAGGACCCATAAGAGGGTCCCCTTCTTCTCCTTGCTGCGCAGGGTCTCCGTCAGCTCCAGGTTCCGCCGGGCCGTCAGGTCCAGCTCCATGAAGGCGCCCTGCTCGTAGTAGTCCAGGTCGTTGATGTGGCTGAGGTCCGTTTTCTGGGTCTCGTACAGGTAGTTCAAAAGGCCGCCCAGGGCCATGGCCGCCGCCGGGTTGGACTTGGGCAGGGCGGCCAGGGCCTCCTCCCCGAACTGGCGGCGGATGTTCTTCTCCGCCTCCGCCAGGCGGAAGCGGCCCTCGCCGCTCTTCTCCACCCGGCAGCGGAACTTCTCCCGCAGAGCGTCGGTGAGGCTCTTCTCGGCAGCGGCGCCGTCGTTGACCACGGCCTCCGCGGGAGAAAACCGGCCCAGCTCGTTGACCACGTGCTCCACCCGCTCCTTGCCGGTGAAGCCGGTCAGGTGGGCCTTGCCGGTGGTGATGTCGCAGAAGGCGGCGCCGGCGCAGCGCTCGTCGATATAGATGCCGCAGAGGAAGTTGGAGGCCTTGTCCTCCAGGCAGGCGGCGTCCATGACGGTGCCGGGGGTCACCACCCGGATGATGTCCCGCTTCACCAGGCCCTTGGCCGTGGCCGGGTCCTCCATCTGCTCGCAGATGGCCACCTTGTAGCCCTTGGCGATGAGCCGGGCAATGTAGGCCTCGCTGGCGTGGTAGGGGATGCCGCACATGGGGATCTGCTCCTCCGCGGGCTTCTGGTGCTTGCCGTGGTCCCGGGAGGTCAGCGTCAGGTCCAGCTCTTTGGAGGCAAGCTTTGCGTCGTCGGCGAACATCTCGTAGAAGTCGCCCAGGCGGAAAAAGAGAATGGAGTCCGGGTTGTCCCGCTTGATCTCCAGATATTGCTTCATCATGGGGGTCAGTTCTGCCATGGGGAGGTTCACCTCGTCTTGCCCCCGGCGGGGGCGGAATGGATCTGCGCCGTGGTGCGGCGCGGGGGAGTTCCACCCCCATTTTCTTTTTGGCGCGCCAAAAAGAAAACGGCCGTGGACGGTCAAAAGAAAAAGCGCTTGGGACGAACAGGCGCGGCGCCTGTTCGTATGTGCGGGGGTCGTGCGGATCGGTGCGGCGGGGATCGTTGGCCCCGTCGTCCCTGCGCCTTACCCCGGTGCTTGAAGAGTCCTGTACCCGCATAACAACTGCGGCGGATGACCGGGATGATCGCCGGATTTGACCTGCTTCTATCTCCGCGCGTTACGCGCTGGCCCGGCGGACAATGCCGGGTTTTCCGCTGGATGCAGGAGCGGATGGAGGATCCGCTCGCCGCCCCGGCAGTGACTGAGACTTTCCCACGCGGGGCGGACGGAATCGCTTCCCTTAACTGCCCCGGCAGCGCGTAGCAAAGCGGAACGCGCGGGAGTCAAAATACGCCAGTTCCCTTTTGCACCCACGTCCCTCCCCCGCACCATCGGATGCGGGGGCGCAGTTCTGCGCGGGACCGCTTCCGGCGCAGGGTCGGCGGGGCCTCCGAACCGGAGCAGGCCGATTCGCACGACCCCCGTATCTGCCAAACCTTGCGCAGTATGCGCAAGGTTTGGCACCCGGCGGTTTTCTCTTCCACCGGCCGCGGCGCATTCTCTTTTGTCAAGACAAAA
>OLGB01002280.1_pt1 | contig 20904 bp, 24 predicted proteins | sample 1605691 | NCBI WGS metagenome assembly OLGB01 (sample SAMEA3888925, study PRJEB22519) | human gut metagenome | biome: human gut; feature: human-associated habitat; material: faeces | place: Denmark | collected 2010 | reverse complement strand
ACTTGCTTTTGGCAGCGTCCCATGTCATAGACGCTTCGCCCTCAGCACTGGTCATCGCCTCGCAGAGAATCATGCTGACGCCCATTTTCCCGTTGCCGGTCAGGAGTTCTCCTTCGTAATAGCTGAGAAGGTCTTTCTTGCGTCGGAGCGGAACTACGTCGCAGTTGTCATCCATCTCAAATGCAATCAGCTCCGCCGCGAGTTCCCGCCAGACCGCATATCCGGCGTTAATGGTTCCGTCCTCTTCGCGGCTGATGGTATCGTCCATGCAGTATTGCTCATAGAAGTTATTTCCGTCAAGCTCGTTGCGGATGCAGAAGATATGCGCCAGTTCATGCAGAAGAATGTGCTTCAACTCAGCCGGATGACGCGCTATGTCTGTCCGCAGCAGGATTCCGTCTACACTGTTCTCGCCTTCACCAACAAAAGCAGAAGCGTGAAAGTCAAAATAGCCGTCCTCTGTATATCGGTCTTCCAGCCGGTCAGGGAAATACTGCTTGCAGAACTGCTCAAAGACTTCCTGCTGGTTTTCCGTCTGAAAGCAGCGCAGTACAAGGTTGTCCTCACTGAACTCTGCCCCCAAGCGTTCGTTAAAGATGGAAGCGGCATAGAAAAGGGCTTCTTTATAGTCGTTGTATTCCATCCTGAAAATATCCTTTCAAGACCTGCAATCACAGCAGTTTATTTAATGTCTTTGCAGAAATTTGAAGGCAGCAGCTTTTCCAGACAATCTGTAATTGCGTCAAGTGTCTGCCTCTCCTTGTCCATTGCCATAACCTCATGGAGAGCGACCTGGTACGCTGTGGTGCGGTCAAGTCTAAGTTCATGCTCGATTCGGTCAAGCACGGCTTTCGTTCTTCGTATGTTTTCTCTCTCATAGGCGTTAAACATTGACATATCTTCGTTTTGCATTACAGCGGAGGTCTTGCCTGCATTCTTCCCCATAATACACATAGCCTCCCTTACGCTTTCATAAAACGAACGACACTCAGGGGCAGATACCAGATGGCAACTGCCAGCTTCCAGATCAGAATTACGCCGCCGATCAGACCGCCAAGGACGAGGTTAAGTGCGACAACACCTACTGTCCCGGAAATGCCAAAGCCAATCGGAATCAGCGTGAACATCTTCCCAATGCCAAAAGGCACTCCGCAAGCAAGCCAGATCAGGAAATAATCGGGCGTTCCGTTCTCAACGAATATGCGGCTGAAAACAGAAAACAGCAGGAGTGCAACAGCGACCGGAACCACGGTCTTCTTCATGAAGTCTTTCATAACTTCGCTTCTTGTCATACGCCACCTCTTTATTTCAAAAAATCACTTCGGTAATCTATCCGGCGTAGGTCATGCCCTGTCTCTGCCAGATGCGCAATCTTCAAGGCAATCAAGTTGATGTCTGTGTGCATTGCCTGTGCAATCTGCGCCGAAGTGTACCCATAATCGTAAATGTACTCAAGCACCTCGTCGGAATTAAGTAATATCTCAGCCGCAACAATGTTCGCCTCGTACTCAGGGATAGAGTTCATCTTGTAAAGCACAAACTCCTGCAATCCATCACCTTTTGCAAGTGCGCGGTGCAGTCGGTCGTGACCGATCTCATGAGCGCATACAATACGCTTCGTTTGCGGACTTAAATCCTGATTCAAGAAAATAAAGCGATTTTTCTTGACAACGCGATACATTCCTTTGAGTTGCCCGAAGTTTTCGCAATCATCCAGAACAATGATGCCCAGCTCTTTTGCTATCTGAAAAGGATCTCGTGTGCCGCAGCGTCGTACAAGATCGCTGCCAACTTTTGATAGCTGTTCGGCATTCATCGCGCCACCTCCATTCGTGGATCATCATGATCAATTATAAAGAACACCCTGTACAAAAATCCGGACTTATTCCTCCGGCTGCTCTTTCCGATATTTTTTTGGCGTGTACTTCTTGTTCTTTTCCTTTGCAATCCAATAGGCTCTGGTGAGTGCTTGCATCGCGCCGTCAAGCGCATCCTCACTGAGCTTACCTCCCGCGAACATACCGGTGACTTCACTCACCAGTTCGTCTATTTCACGCGCCGCTTTTGCTCCGCCTTGTTCCTGTGCTGCGAGAACGAGCATTCCGCCGTTGCCGAGAAGATACTCCGGCGTTGTGTTCAGAGCTTCGGCAAGTTTTTTTACAATGTCGTATTTTGTCGGTTTTCGAGTGCCAAGCTCATAATTTTGAATTGTCCTTGCAGTAACAGAGACTTTTTCTGCGAGAGCGGCTTGCGTCAGGTTTGCCTCCACTCTCTTCTCTTTAAGCCTGTCTTTGAATCCCATAAGGCACCTCTTTCTTAAATTTTCCGTGAACACGAACAAAACTTTCGCCTATCTTATTGACGCGAACATGATGTTCGTGCTATACTATATTTACACGAAATCTCTGTTCGTAATTATGATACCACACGAACGATGTGTGTGTCAATAATGTTGAGGAATTTCGTGTCGAAAAACAGGTAACTTTTTTATGAACGGAGGTAGCTCATGAACTGCTCGAAGTGCCGAAAAGCGTATGTTTCGGTAAATCTCGATGTCGATGAGGAAGGTGCAATTCAGCCCCGGCTCATCCGTTGGAAGGACGGTTTGATTTTTCAGATCGACCAGATTCTTTACAAATGCCGCGCCACATCCAAGAAGGTTGGTGGTGGCGGCATCCGTTACACAGTCATGATTAAAGGAAAGGAGTCGTTCCTTTTTCATGAAGGAGACAAGTGGTTTGTCGAAGCAAAGGAGAATGCCCGGTGATCTTATCTCAGAAGCAAATCGAAGAAATTGCAGCAGCCGTCACGGAAGACTTCAACAAGTTTTTCTTCGGCACGGAGTCCGAGGAAGTCCGTATGGCTCGTGCCACGCCGATTGATCAGTTCGCAAGAGACTATCTCGGCTTGCAAGTGTCTTTTGCCCGACTTTCCTCTGATGGAAGTATCTGCGGCTTGACTGCCTATACTGATACAGAGTACATCGTTGAGGAAAAGGGTGTCAGGCGAACACTTCCGCTCAGATGTAATCAGGTGTTGCTCGATGAGAGCTTCATCCGTCAAGGGCAAATAAAGAAGCTCTGCGGGAAGCGGCGCTTCACGCTTGCCCACGAATGTGCTCATCAGATTCTCTATCAGATGGAATCCGATGAAGTCAAGCAACGCTGCAACCGGCAGTATTCCGCACGAACAGCCTATTCGCTGCGTGATCTCAAAACACATGAGGACTGGAATGAATGGCAAGCAAACGTCCTCGGAGCGGCAATCCTGATGCCGCAGAAAGAAGTTGACCTTGCCGCGTGGTATTTCATCCCTGAGAAGAAGCTGACGTCCTATGGCGGCTACTTTACATACCGGGATCGCCTGTCGCTCAGAGCGATATGCGCTCAACTTGGTGTTTCCCAGTCCGCAGCCGTCATCCGTCTGCGCCAGCTTGGTTATCTCGAAGACCGCCCATATTCAGAGTTCGATGATCCGACGGAGGTATGGGCATGAAAAAGAATATCCGTGTTACTGAACCGTCTGCTGAAATGCAGATGAAGATCAGACGGGCGCGTATCGCCATCGCCAGCCAGAAGAGGCGAACGATGGAATGCCCGTACTGTCATCACAATACCATCATCGTTTTTGAGGACACAAGAGGTCACGTTCAGGCAAAGTGTAAGCTCTGCGGAAGAGAAACCGTCTTCAATGTTCTCAGTATGAGAAGGTTATATCTCCACCTCAACAGAGGATAAGGAGTTTAACAAATAAATATTTGATAGCTGTGCTGTGGAGCCGCTGACTGGTGAGTCTTCCTAATGCCGCATGAACAGAGTGTTCGCACTCTGTTTTATCGGCATAGGATCACAACTCACCGTCATGCGGCTCTTTTTTAGGCTTGTCCATCCGCTGCTCCGCGCCAGCGGAAAGGACAAGCAATGAAACGAATCCCTAAAACCCCTGTCGAGTTCGACTACGACCTCTGGACCACGGAGGACGGAAAGTGCATGGTGCGCGTGAAAATCACCGGCGAAGTAACGGAGGTTGACCGTGAGGTCATGAAAATTCTTCGTGTTGAAGAAAAGCGAGTTCGTCGTAGCTACGGGACAGATGATGTCTATGCGGATGAACCGTCCGATTCTACTCCGACGTTGCTCTCACTTGATGCGATTCCCAGCGAAGAGCGTGAGGCATCTGCATGGCTCATGGATCCAAGTGACTTTACCAAGGAGACCGCGTTCAACGCTGGTGTGTCGGATTTCTTGAAGTATCTCACAGCGAATCAACAGAGGGTGTTCATTGAGTGCTTCTTGAAAGGGCAGAGCTACAAGGAATACGCAGAAGAAAATGGCATCCGCGCTCAAAGCGTTCAGGAAACCGCAAAGTACGTCAAGCGGAAAGCAAAAAAATTTTTCAAGAAATTTTGATGCGACCCCTGTTTTTTTCTAAAAAAATGTCCGTTGTAAAGTGAAGGGGTCAATCAGACCGCTTCACTGATCCTTGAAAACTGAATAGTTCAGTGCTGCGGATCTTTCCGCTTCTGCGAAGCAACACAGCTTCCGACGCCAAGACCTCCCGAAAGGGAGTGAGCGACCTCCGGAGAGCTATAACAGCCGTGTGGTGCGGCTGCTTGCGACGATGCAGATGCCGGGTATAATGATACTTCCGTCTTTTCTTTGAATGGGCGGCTCGGAGCGATCCTCGGAGGGGTGAGAGTCCCATGATACCGATTGACCATTGGTAGTCCGCAGCATTCCCTATTCGGCAGGGGCGCGAGCTGCAAATATGCCGGAAGTAGAACACTGTGAAAACGTCCGAAAGGACTTATCAGTGAATACTATGGGCAGCGGTCCTCATGACTGCTGCCTATCCATTTGCTGATAAAGTGTTCTCGCGGCTTAACGCATAAGAAGGTAAATATTGGGCAAGAATACTCGTGAAAAGGCGGTGATGTTATGGAGAATGAGAGAAGCAGAAAAGAACTTCTCGACTCCTTGGTGGATATTCGGGACGTCAAAATTGACCGTTCCATGTCAGTAGAAGATCGGATGAAATCCTATGTGGAGCAGATCAAAAACCCCTATATGTTTAAGGTCGGCAACACGGTAGTCAGGGTTTCCTACGCAAATACTCAGGCTACGATCAATGACAATTTCGTAAGTCTGCTTGCAAGTATGTGAGAAAGCCGTCGGATAACCCCAAAAGAATCTTTTCTGTGAACAAATCTGAAAAGGCTGGATAATTACTCTGGACTGTGCTATAATAGGCATGGACAAAATCAGCGGAACACCACTGCGACTTTAGTTTTCGGGTTATCAGACCGGAATAAAGTAAGGAGTGGCGTTTTATGCTGAAATTATCTTTGGATAAAGATTATAAAGCCGCCATCTACCTGAGATTATCAAAGGAAGATGGCGACTTTTCTATTTCCGGCGAAAAACTTGAGAGTGACAGCATTTCAAACCAGAGAATGCTCATTAAGGAATACCTCAAGAAGCACCCGGAAATTACCGTAGTAAAAGAATACTGCGATGATGGCTTTACCGGCGCAAACTTTGAGCGTCCTGACTTCAACAGAATGATGGAGGCTGTCCGCGCTGGCTTGGTTGACTGCATCGTGGTGAAAGACCTTTCGCGTTTTGGTCGTGAGTATATTGAGGCTGGTGACTACATCCAGAAGATATTCCCCCGCCTCGGTATTCGCTTTATTGCAATCAACGACAACTATGACAGCGCACAGCCCGGAGCGGCAGACAACGAGCTTGTCCTTCCGTTCAAGAACCTGATGAACGATTCCTATTGCCGTGACATCTCCATCAAGGTCAGATCAAACCTTGATGCGAAGCGACGGAACGGACAGTTTGTCGGCTCTCGTGTGGTTTTCGGGTATCTGAGATCACCGGACAACAAGAACCAGTTGGTGATTGACCCGGTTGCCGCGCCGGTTGTGCAGGACATTTTCAAGTGGAAGATAGAGGGGCTGTCTCCGGCTCAGATCGCAGACCGGCTTAATGACGCCAATGTCCCTTCTCCGATTGAGTACAAGAAGGCGAATGGCTCAAAGCAGCGCACCTGTTTCCAGACGAAGAAGGTCGCTCTGTGGAGTGCCGTTGCGATATATCGCATTCTCAAGAACGAGATTTATACCGGAACACTGGTGCAAGGCAAAACCACTTCTCCGAACCACAAGGTCAAAAAGACCGTAGTGAAGCCGCAAAGCGAATGGACGCGGACAGAAAATGCCCATGAGCCTATCATTGCCCATGCTCAATTCGATCTTGTTCAGAAGCTCATGCTGGATGATACAAGAAGCCCGTCCGGTGCAACCGGCGTCCATCCGTTTTCCGGGAAGATTTATTGTGCTGACTGCGGAAGCCCGATGGTACGCAGAGTATCACGCTGCGGAGAAAAGGAATATGCCTATTTCATCTGCGGTGGCAACAAGAGCGACAAGACCTCCTGCTCGGCTCACAGCATCAAAGAATCTGTTGTATATGACGCCGTTCTCGCTGTTGTTCAGGGACATATTGATGCCGCTATGAACATGGCAGATGCGTTGAAGCGGATTGATGATATGGCTTGGGAAAACCGTGAGATTGAGAAAATCAAGGCAAACCTGTAAAGAGAATCCATCAGGAAAGAGGAACCTTTTTTATATTGCCTCCATAAGATAGAGAATCAGAAAGACAAAATGATTCTATTATGGGAGGTAATATGAAAAAGGTTTTTTTGACGTTGGTTTTATCTCTGGCAGTTCTGGCAACAGGCTGCGGCGCTGCGGAGAGCAGCGGAGGAGCGAAGGGAACAAAGGTTGTTCTGAATGAGGTTGCCCACAGCATTTTTTATGCGCCGATGTATGTTGCCATCGAGGAAGGCTACTTTGCGGAGGAGGGAGTTGACCTGGAACTTGTGACGGGTTTTGGAGCAGATAAAACCATGACAGCTCTTCTGACCGGGGAAGCGGATGTGGGCTTTATGGGAAGCGAAGCGACAATTTACACCTACGCGGGGGGCACAGTGGATTATGTGGTGAATTTTGCACAGTTGACCCAGCGGGCGGGAAACTTTCTTGTGGCAAGAGAACCCATAGAGGACTTTTCCTGGCAGATGTTAAAGGGAAAGGATGTGCTTGGCGGCAGGGCTGGCGGTATGCCGGAGATGGTGTTTGAATATATTCTGGAGAAGAATGGGCTGGATGCAAAAACAGATTTACAGATTGACCAGAGTATTGACTTTGGCTCCACGGCAGCGGCATTTTCCGGCGGGCAGGGAGATTTTACCGTAGAGTTTGAACCCCACGCAACAGCGTTGGAGAAAAAGGGAGAGGGCTTTGTTGTGGCTTCGCTGGGAGAGGATTCCGGATATGTTCCCTATACTTCTTTTTCCGCAAAGAAGAGCTATCTGGAAAAGCATCCGGAGGTTATCCAGTCCTTTACCAACGCCCTGCAGAAGGGGATGGACTATGTACAGGAACATTCCCCGGAAGAGATTGCAAAGGCGATTGCACCCCAGTTTGCGGAAACAGATATGGATACACTGGTTACGATTGTAGAAAGATATTATTTACAGGATACCTGGAAGCAGAACCTGGTTTTTGAAGAGGATGCCTTTGATTTGCTCCAGAATATCCTGAAGGATGCCGGTGTTTTAAAGGAAAGAGTTCCCTATGAGGATTTAGTCAACCGGGAGTTTGCGGAAAAGAGCAAATAGGCAGCTTTATTTCAGGCGGATGTTTTTCATTGCCCATAGCTGCAATGCCTTGGCGTTGGTACTGATTTTTTCCAGCGAGTCCAGAATTTCCTGAAAGGCGGGACGTTCACTTTCCTCAATGACACCGTCCTCGGAAATGGCAATCAGGGATGCCCTGAGGGAGTCGATATCCTTTAAGGAACCAAGTACTTTCAGGGCAAGGCGGTCAAAGTCATCAATTGTGACCTCCGGCACGTTTTCCCTTCCGATAGGGCATTCCCTTGCACAGTAGGAATTACACAGTTCCGGTACGTTATAGGCTTCCGACATTGCTTTTACTTCTTCCGGGTAGGGAGAAATGGTATCCAGCTCAATCCGGGCAAGTCTTGTACGGTCGATGCCGATGATTTCAGCAGCCTTTTCCCGGCTGCTGAAGGCGGTTTCATGTTCCGCGGCCTCGCAACGTGCAAGATAATACATATTATCAGCAGCTTTTGTAGCTTTTTTTCCCATGTCAGATTCGTTCCTTTGTCTTATAATAAAATCAACTACTTCCAGTTTATGCAAATAAAGTGCATTTGTAAAGATTTTAGCAGGAATATTTTGAAAACCTGTTGAGAGAATACAGAAATTTTGATAAAATGGACAGTAGAATCATAAAAACCGGAGGATGAGAAAATGGGATTGATAAAAGCAGCAAAAGATGCACTTCAAACGGTACTGGCAGACCAGTGGCGTGAGTATTTCTATTGCGACTCTTTGTCAAATGATGTATTGATGGTTAAGGGACAGAAGAGGGTTACAGAGGGACGCAACAGCAACACAAAGGCTTCCGACAACATTATTTCAAACGGTTCCGTTGTAGCTGTCAATGAAGGACAGTGTATGATTATCGTGGACCAGGGCGGAATTGTGGATGTCTGTGCGGATGCAGGAGAATTTATTTATGATAATTCCACAGAGCCCAGCCTTTTTTACGGTAATCTGGGGGACAGCGTAAAGAAGAGCTTTTCTACCCTGGGAAGACGTTTTACCTTTGGTGGAAATACGGCAAAGGACCAGAGGGTTTACTTCTTTAATACAAAGGAGATTATGAACAACCTGTTTGGAACTCCCAGCCCGATTCCTTTCCGTGTAGTGGATAAGAACACCGGATTTGATTTTGATACTGCCGTAAAGATTAACGGACAGTATTCCTTTAAAATAGTAGACCCGTTGCTGTTTTACACAAATGTCTGCGGCAACGTAACAGACAGTTATAAAAAGACAGAACTGCTCCAGACCTTAAAGGGAGAACTGCTGACAGCCCTGCAGCCTGCACTGGCAAAGATTTCCGCACAGGGTGTCAGACCTTATGAGATTCCCGGATTTTCCATGGATATCTGTAATCTGCTGGCAGAGGAGCTGACCGGACAGTGGACAGAGCTTCGTGGTCTGCAGATGGTGAAGATGTCCATCAACAATGCCGATATGCTCAGCGAGGACAGAGAGCGTTTCCAGAAGTGGCAGGATACCGCAATGCTGCGTAATACGGATATGCAGGCAGCAAGAAAGACAGAGGCTTTCTCCAACATGATGGAAAACATGGGTGGAGGCGATGGAAACGGCGGCTCCGTCATGGATGGTGCCATGAATATGATGGCAATGGGCATGATGAACAATATGATGGGTGGCAATGCCTTTGGCGGCGGTATGGGCATGAATCAGGGCATGGGTCAGCAGAATATGAACATGATGAATCAGGGCATGAATCAGCAGGCAATGGGCGCACAGATGCCGAAGATGCAGGCAGCCCCGATACTTGGCTGGGTTTGCGAAAAGTGCGGACACGGCGATAACAGAGGAAAGTTCTGTATGGAATGTGGTGCACCCAAGCCTGCAGAGGCTGGCTGGACCTGCAGCTGCGGCGCTGTAAATCAGGGTAAGTTCTGCAGCAACTGCGGCAGCAAAAAGCCGGAGGGCGCCCCTATGTATAAGTGTGACAAGTGTGGATGGGAGCCGGAAGACCCGGCACATCCGCCCAAGTTCTGCCCGGAGTGCGGTGATATTTTTGACGAGAACGACAGAGCATAAACAGCGAATAAGAAATAACATAAAAACAGCATAAGAAGAAAACTGCCATGCCGCGTCAAAAGCGCGGAGGACGCAGACAGGGAAAGGTTGCAGCAGTTGGTGCTTCTGACAAAGGGGACAGACTGCTGTGACTTTTTTGGGATAACGTACAGACTTGTAATGCGCGACAGGGATGCGCAGGCTTGGAGAAGAAAATGACAGCATCGCAGATAGGAACAATTGTAATACTGGTACTGGCGCTCGGGGTTTTAGGGGGCGGATATGTGGCATACAGGCGGATTCGGGACAAGGTCAGGGAGGTTTCCCAAATTGCCTTTGGAACAGAGGACATTGTAGATGGCTTCAAGAGCCTGGAGAAGGAAGCGGAGATAACCCCGAAGTCGGTTTCTGCCGCCACAAGTCTGTATCTGCCGAGAATCTTAAAGGATTTTCCGGAATTTCATTATGAAGAAATGAAAAACCGTGCGGAAAATGTTCTGGTTGGGTTTTTACAGGGAATTGACGGGCTGGACAGGAACAGTCTGCCCCAGGGAACAACCAGTGATTTGAAGGAAAAGCTGCGCCTTAAGATTGAAGCCCTGAAAATGGCAGACTGCAGGGAGCATTTTGAGGCAATCAAGGTACATCGAACAGAGATAAAAACCTATCGGAAGCTGAAGGGACGCTGCAGTATTCTGTTTCAGTCTGCAGTGCAGTACCATCATTATACGGAAAAAAACGGGAATATAACGGCAGGAAGCCGGGAGAAGCTGGAACAGAGCAGATACCAGGTGGAAATGATTTACATACAGGACAGAGATATTGTAGAAAATCAGACGGATTCCGGTCTGGCGATGAACTGTCCGAACTGTGGGGCGCCGCTGCCAAAGCTGGGAGCGAAGAAGTGTCTGTACTGTGACACCCCGATTATGGAATTTAATATCAGAATCTGGAATTTCAGCGATGTGGAAGAGGGCTGATTGGAGGAAAGAATGAGTATTTACGATACCTTAAACAGAGAACAGAAGGAAGCGGTCATGGAAACCGAGGGACCGCTGCTTTTGCTGGCAGGAGCAGGCAGCGGAAAGACCCGGTGTATTACCCACAGAATCGCTTATTTAATAGATGAGTGCGGCGTAAAGCCCTGGAATATTCTGGCAATTACCTTTACCAACAAGGCGGCGGGAGAGATGCGGGAGAGAGTGGATAAGCTGGTGGGCTTCGGGGCTGACCAGGTATGGGTTTCTACTTTCCATTCCCTCTGCGTGCGGATTCTGCGCAGGCACATTGACAGGCTTGGCTTTGAAAACGGCTTTACCATATATGATGCGGATGACCAGAAAACGGTAATGAAGGGTATCTGTAAGCGGCTGAATATTGATACGAAAACCTATAAGGAGAGGGCACTTTTAGGGGCGATTTCCTCTGCAAAGGACGAACTGATTAGTGTCAGAGAATATGAACTGGACGCGGCGAACGATTTCGGGAAGGCTGTTTATGCAAAGGCGTACAGGGAGTATCAGGAAACTTTACAGAAAAATAATGCACTGGATTTTGATGATTTGATTGTAAAAACGGTGGAATTATTTAAGAACTGTCCGGAAATACTGGATTCCTATCAGGAGAGATTCCAGTATATCATGGTGGATGAGTATCAGGATACCAACACGGCACAGTTTGAGCTGGTAAAGCTGCTGGCGCAGAAGTACAGAAATCTTTGTGTTGTCGGTGATGATGACCAGTCTATTTATAAGTTCAGAGGAGCAAACATAAGGAATATTCTGGATTTTGAAAAATATTTTCCGGAAGCAAAGGTCATTAAGCTGGAGCAGAATTATCGTTCTACCCAGTCTATTCTGGATGCTGCCAATGCGGTCATTTCCAATAATGAGGGCAGAAAGGACAAGGCACTCTGGACGGACAGGGGTGCGGGAAACAAAATCCATTTCCGCTCCTTTGACAATGCCTATGAGGAGGCGGAGTTTATTGCGGAGGATATCTGCAAAAAGGTAAAAAAGGAAGGGGCAGCCTATAAGGACTGTGCGGTGCTTTACAGAACCAATGCTCAGGCAAGACTTCTGGAGGAGCGTATGATTATGGAGGGAGTGCCGTATAATGTAGTAGGAGGCACAAACTTTTATGCCCGTGCGGAAATCAAGGATATTCTGGCTTATTTAAAGACGGTGGATAACGGCAGGGATGAGGTGGCTGTCAGACGTATCCTGAATGTTCCAAAGCGTGGAATCGGGGCGGCAACGGTGGAAAAGCTGGAGGATTATGCCCAGATGCGGGATATCGGGCTGTATGATGCCATGGAGCTTGCGGATGAAATTATGAGCCTTGGAAAAACTGCGGCAAAGATTCGTCCCTTTGTACAGCTTATCCGGGGATTCAGGAAAGAGGCGCTGACCCTTTCTGTGGCGGAGCTGATTCAGCATATTGTGGAAAAAATCGGATATGCGGAATATCTGCAGGACAATTATGATGAGGACGGGGATGACAGGCTGGAAAATGTGGAAGAACTGATTACCAAGGCAGTCAATTATCAGGAAACCCATGAGGAGCCGAATCTGACGGATTTTCTGGCAGAGGTTGCACTGGTGGCGGAAATCGATAATGTGGCAGAGGATGACAACCGGGTGCTTTTAATGACGCTTCATTCTGCAAAGGGACTGGAATTTCCCAATGTCTATCTGGCCGGCATGGAGGACGGACTGTTCCCCAGCTATATGACGATTATTTCGGATGACCATTCCGATATTGAGGAGGAGCGGCGTCTGGCTTATGTGGGAATTACCCGTGCCATGAATGATTTGACAATCACATATGCGAGGATGCGTATGACAAGGGGAGAAACCCAGTATAACCCCTTAAGCCGTTTTGTAAGGGAAATTCCGGAGGATTTGCTGGACGATACGGTGCCTGTCCGGAAAACTTCTTCGGAGAGCCGGGAAATGCTGGAAAATCTGCTGGGACTGGGAGGCAGAAAGACAGGGGCTCCCGAGAAGGCGGCATATGATTTCAGACCAAAGGCAACTTTAAAACCGAAGGTGACAGCCCAGGCGGATAAGCCCTACATCACCCGGGGAATCGGCGGGCTGAATCAGCTTGCGGGAGTATCCAAGGGGGCAGGTGTCAGTCTGACGGGAGAGCTTTCCTATGAAATCGGTGACAGAGTCAGCCATATTAAATACGGAGAGGGAACCGTTTTAAATCTGGTGAAGGAGCCGAGGGATTACAAGGTGACGGTGGATTTTGACCGGGCAGGTCAGAAAATCATGTATGCTTCCTTTGCAAAACTGAAAAGAGTATAGTAATTTCAGACTCTTTGTGATATAATAAACGAAAAGAAAATGCAATGTAACTTATCGATAATAATTCAGGAGGTATCCTATGAGCAAATTAGAAGAACTGGCAAGCGTAGCAAAGCTGAATGAACTGTTGGGCAAAAAGGAAGAGCCCCAGAAGAAAAAATGTAATGTGGCAGTATGTGTACTGGCAGTGGTAGGCGCCATTGCAGCAGTGGCAGCGATTGCCTATGCGGTATACCGCTATTTTACACCGGATTATATGGAAGACTTCGAGGATGATTTTGAAGATGCTTTCGAGGATGAAGACACAGACGACGAGGAAGATGATGATTTCTTCGTAGACGAGGGAGAGAACTAAAACGATGAAAAAAGGACAGGTATATGAAGCGATTGTCGAGCGGGTAGATTTCCCCAACAAAGGCATTGTTCCTACCGGGGAGGGCATCGTAATCGTGAAAAACAGCCTGCCCGGACAGAAAATCAGGTTTAGCATCAATAAAGTGCGAAAAGGGAAGGCAGAGGGCAGACTTCTGGAGGTGATTGAGAAATCACCTCTGGAAACAGGCTCTCCGTGTTCCCATTTTGGCGTTTGCGGAGGATGCACTTATCTGTCACTTCCCTATGAGGAGCAGCTTCAGATTAAGAAGCTGCAGGTAAAGAAGCTGCTGGACAGCGTTCTGGACAGACAGGATACGGAGTGGAAGTGGGAGGGCATCAAGGCAAGCCCTGTTTATTATGGCTATCGGAATAAGATGGAATTTTCCTTCGGGGATGAAATAAAGGACGGACCGCTGGCACTGGGGATGCACAAGCGGGGCAGCTTTTATGATGTGGTAACGGTGGATGACTGTAAAATTGTGGATGCGGATTACCGGCTGATTTTGCAGACAACACTGGAATATTTTGCAGCGAAAGAGGTGCCATATTACCATAAAATGAAGCAGGAAGGTTATCTGCGCCATCTGCTTTTGCGAAAGGCATCCGGAACGGGAGAGATTCTTGTGGCACTGGTGACAAGCTCTCAGTATGAAAAGGACGGGCATTTTTCAGGAGAAACAGGACAGGGCACAGAGGAAGAAAAGAGAATCTCTGTGGAAGCAGGACAGGGAAAGCTTCCGGACAAGGAATCTGCAGAAGAAACACAGCTTCTGCAGGGATTTCTGGATACACTGCTGAAATTGCAGGAAGAGGGCAGGCTGCAGGGAAGGTACGCGGGGATTTTGCATATTGTCAATGATTCCAAATCGGATGTGGTGCAGAGCGACAGAACGGATATCCTGTATGGACAGGATTATTTTTACGAAGAACTGCTTGGACTGAAATTTAAAATTTCCACCTTTTCCTTTTTCCAGACAAACTCTTACAGCGCGGAGGTATTGTACGAAACAGCCAGAGAGTATGTGGGAGCGCTGAAGGGCGGTGTGGTTTTCGACCTTTACAGCGGCACCGGCACGATTGCGCAGCTTATGGCTCCGGTGGCAGAGAAGGTAATCGGGGTGGAAATCGTAGAGGAGGCTGTTGAGGCAGCAAAGAGAAATGCAGTTCAGAACGGTCTGGATAACTGTGAATTTATCGCCGGTGATGTGCTGAAGGTGCTGGACGGCATCAAGGATAAGCCGGATATGATTATTCTGGACCCTCCCAGGGATGGGATTCATCCCAAAGCGCTGCCGAAGATAATTGCGACTATTAGGGCAAAAACTGTAATTTATATTTCATGTAAACCTACCAGCCTTGTGCGGGATTTGGAATCATTCCTTGCAGGCGGATATGTGGTAGAGAAAGCCTGCGCAGTAGACCAGTTCCCGTGGACGGCGAATATTGAAACGGTTTGCAGACTGATTTTAAAGGACAATCAGCAGAACGACCAATAGATGGTGACGTCTGCGTTAAGTACTACAATTTTATCAATTAAAGTATGGATGATTCTATGTACTTCATCCATATCCCCACGGTCAAGGACGGTTTGGAGATTCTGAATGGATTTCCAAGCCGCTTCTTTTATGTCTGCTGGAGTTACCTCATTGATGGTGGACAAGTTGCCATCCAGAAAGGTTTTTTCCTGATTTAATTCTCCAAGCCGGGAACTGATGTTGTCTAAATCAACTAAGCCGGTCTGGTAGAGCTTAACAAGCCGGTCAAGCTGGCGGTTTACTTCTTTCAATCTTTCCTCATAGATTGTTTTTTCATCAGCTATTGAAGAATCATTTTCAGAGCGGTCACACAACATATCGAATCCGGGACGGTCTAAGGATAGTTTCAAAATGGAATCAATTACAAGCTCGTCCAGTTGTTCTACGGTGAAAGGGTGCAGCCGATTTGTGCAATGGTCTGATTTTATCATTGCAGTGGAAGTTAGGGCAACAGAGTGACATATGTATTTTTTCTTACTTTTGGAAACATTGCGGGCATACATCCGGGCTCCACAATCCCCACAAATTAGCAAGCCTGTTAAAAGATTATCAGCGTGAAGTCCGTTTCTGGTTTTATAAGAGTAAGTGCGCTTGCATTGCTCCTTATTATGCTGCAGCATGGTAGCAGCCATATACCAATCTGATTCAGAAACAAGCGGTTCATGGATACCGGGATATAAGGATTCCCCGACTTTGACCTTACCCATATAGATAGGGTTACTTAATAGGCGGCGAATAGCGGTATTGTGCCCCCAATCGTATAAAGCACAGCCATAAGTAGATGCCATATGGGCGGCAATGGAGCTGATGCTGGAACCGGCTAAAAATAAACGGTATGCCTCCTGGACAAGTTTGGCGGCATACGGATTTACTTCGAGGTCATTGGATAGCAGAGTTCCATCTGGTGAGTATTTAAAAGTATAGCCTGTTGGACAGCGGGAGCCATGGAAATGGCCTTCCTTAATGCGTGCCTGACGTCCCATCATGGTACGCATTTTAATGTTCTCACGCTCCATTTGGGCAAAGGCTGCCAGAATACCAACGATACAGCGCCCAAAAGGAGTGGAAGTATCAAAGGATTCCAGAAGTGAGATAAAATGGCAGTCATTCGCAAGAAAAACGTCCTCCAGTAAGATGAGGGTATCTTTCTGGGAGCGGGAAAGTCTGTCCAGCTTCCAGACAATTACCTTTTTACAACGTCCGTGTTCGACATCATCCATTACTTTTTTGATACCGGGGCGATTCAGCGAAGCGCCGGAGAACCCAGGGTCAATATGGACTGCATGAATAGTATAGTTATATGCGGCGCAGTAATTCCGCAGGCGTTCCTCTTGTTCCGCAACGGAATATCCTTCCTCTGCCTGTTCGGAAGTGCTTACACGGATGTACAAATCCACAATGTTATTGAGGTCAATAGAGATTTTTTCATTTTTCATAAAAAATCACCCTTCTAACCATTCCGGTGAAGTTGTCGGGATGGTTCAATTTATGTAAATATAGTCCCGGTGTTGGTGCACCGGGACTGATTTTTTATAAAAGAAAAGGCAGATAACATAAGTTACCTGCCTTAAAGCTGAATGAAATAGGTGGGGTGGCAATCCCACATCTCTTTAAAGACCACAAGGGCGTGACGGCTGCCTGTTCCGTCCTCAGATTTCATTCAATATAGCTTACTCAACCGATAACTTAATTATACAAATTATTATTCAAATGTCAAGATTTTTGTGAGAAGTCCACTTCCATGCAGTTCCGTTATCAATATAATTTGATAGCTGCGCATCCATCAGAGGATACATAGTACGGTAGGACAAGCCACCTGTAGGCGAAATGCGGATGGCAACCGATACATGGGATGAAAAATCTTTAATAAAAGAAATACTGTTGTCTTTTTTGTGAACGCTCAAATAATCGGGGTTCTTAATGATGGAGGGAATCATTTCCAGGCAGGTATAAAATTCGTTATCGGAAATAAAATCATTTTTATGCAATTCCGTATGTTTAATTCTGTCTTTCCAAAAGAGTATGTCGGTATCTGAATTTAGGATTCCAGCTAAGGAGGGAACCTTTTCAGTAAGGAAATCAACAATGGAAGAGTCAATTTTTCCAAGAGATACATACTTTTGCCCGGATTCAAAAACGGTTATATCTAAAAAATCATCCATAAAGACCCCATTTCTACTGTTTGATGCAGTTGCACTGGTGCAACTGCATCGGAGATAAGTAAAAAGCCTCAGGGTTCGGTTATTCTCATATACTGAGAAACGTACAACCTGAAGCAGTATTAGTGTGTAACCTTTGTTACACTTAAATAATACGTACTCAGGATTGGCTTGCCAATCTATTTTAAATTTTCTTTATAGCTTTGCTGTTGAAGCGTTTGCGGTATTCTAAGGTATCACAGGCAACAGCCTTCACAAATTCTCCAGGCGCAAGCTTCAAAGACTCTTCACTGGATGGGGCAGGAATAGTCCGTGCATCGTTTTCGTATCCATAAAGGACAAGCGCAAGGGCATCCCCTGCCATACATAAGGCATCATCCATATCATCACCGCAGGTAAAGCATCCTTCCAAATCAGGAAACCGTACAGAGTAACCGCCATTTTCTTCTGGTGTAAAAATAGCAGGAAAAGCATACTTGCTATTGATACGTTCCCGGACAGGAGGCATAAATACATCAATCAGGACGGGAACCTGATTTGCTTCCGGCTTTAACTCTGTAATGGGAGAAGCCGCGGGGATAGTATCGCCGTCCTGCTCCATGCCCAAAAGATGAAGCCCAAGGGCTTCCTTTGCGTTTTTAAGAGCCTCCTCGGTAGTATCTGCGCAGGGGCAGCAGCCGGGAAGGTCTGGAAAGTCGATGGAAATACCGTCATCCTCATATGTGAGTAATGCTGCAAACGAATATTTATCTTTTAACACTATGAAACCTCCAATCACTGCTTTTTCCCCATATTTTTCAGCGTAGGAATCCATATCAAGCACAAGTAAATTGATAAAACTATCTGCATCAGGTTTCAGGGCTTTATAGTCAGTAGCGGGAGGAATAGAGTTTCCATCTTCTAATTCACCCAGCACCCATCCGCTCGCTGCATCGGTACCCATTTCAATAGCTTCCGCAAGAGAAGAGCCCTCTGATACACAACCGGGCAAATCGGGAACAGTGACAGTATAACCTTCCTTTTCAATACATGGAGAAAAAATAGCAGGATAAACTAATTTCATAATAGATACCTCTTTTCTGTTTATAGGTGGCAGGGCTAATTGCACCGGGGCAACATACAGTAGAGCAGATAACATTGCTGGTTAAAAGGTATCGGGGCTTCCCGGTATAAGCTCCTGTCAGTTCCGGTGTTGGCGCACTGGGGAACTGATTTCTGTTGCATAGAAAAATAATCACTTGTTTATAATAATGAGATATATTTTTTCAGCTCTTTTCTAAGGATGTTGTTATATTTTTCAAAATCAAAAACAATTTGTGTAAACATTTCGTTTATCATACATGAAAAAACATCCTTTTCCATAAAACTTGGAGGCAGAGTTATATCATTATAAAGATTGTCTACGAGGTCAGGAGTATAGTATTTTTCCAAATGAGCAAGCCTGGGAGCATCCGATGAAATAAAAAAGATATCATTTGAAAAATCAGGAGAATCATAGCTTATTCTATCTGGAGGATGTAAACTAATTGTGTGTGCAACAGGTTTTTAAATAAAATGCCTGTAAACAGTATTTAATAGCAAGGTCATATTTACTTTCAGAAATAGCAATATCATATAGATTAAGATAGTCAAAAACAATCCTGTAATATTGGTGCATAGATAATTTTCGGGATGCCTTTTTCAAAAGGATTGTATAGGCAATAGTATAAAAATTGTGTTGTTCATTTTCACTAGAACGATTTTGGTTATACTCGGACAAACATATATTATATTCCCAGTGCCGATGCAATTCGATGTAATCAGAATTTTTATCCATGAAAAGCCGTCCTTTAGATGAAAGCATATATAATCCAGATTGCAAAACAATAGTATCGCGGGCCTCTTTATCTAGGGCATGATAAACACGATTGACTAATTCAGCTTTTTTTCCTGTTTTTGTGCATCCAATACTTTCTGCAATAAATTTAAGTTCTGGAATTGTATATGAAGCCAAAGCGAGGTGAGCGGATGCAGGTTCTAAGTAGCCATCAATCAATAAAGCAGATTGTAGCTTTAAAGGGTCACTTATGTGACATTCGCTGTAAAAATAAACAGGAAATTTTTCTAATAAGGAATGCGCCTTTGTATATACGTTAAGGAGTAAAGTTTTTCCATATAATAAGTATTCTTCTGGTTTTGCAATATGAAAGTCATTTGTATATATTTGAGGATGTTTTCTCCAAAAATTTACAATAGAAGTCAGGCGAGATGTAGCTTCTGGAAGTGAATGTGTTATGGGGGCGCTGGGGGGTAAATCATTGTCATCAAGTGAATTGTTCCTGCTATTCCAATTATCCATATTTAGCAAATCCAAAAGTTTTTTCATAAATGTCATAATAAATTCACCTCAAATAAGTACAATATGAAAAGGTTATAAAAGACAGGCATAAAAACGTAAAAAAATTTACCTCATACAAGTTCTAAAACCATGAGATAAGGCTCAAAATAGATTACATAGTTATCACATGGCACATATACTCCGTATTTACTACGGTAACATTTTAAAGCATCTAACAAAAATTCTTCTGTAACTCCAAGGTGAGCAGCTACTTCGTAAGAATTGCTGCACCCGGCTTTATAAGCAGATATAATACCGTGTAGACCAATCAATTTATTATATCCCCAGATGCGGGCACGTAACTCCTGTTTGCGATTAGAAACAGAGGACTGGTCTAATATATCACCAAAAGAAGTATGATGATGCCCAAGCTCCTCAGCCAGCACACACCTTTTCTGAGAATCTGTTGTCAGGTCTGTACTGATAGCAATATGGTTGTCAAAATACAATCCCTTAATATTGGTTCCGCAAAAATAGGAAGTTTCATCAATAGAAATCTGTTCATTATCTGCGTTCTGCAGAAGCAATTCGTAATCAGTCAATAATATATCCCCCTAGTATATTATGAGTTCTTTCTGATTGATTTAATAAAGGCAGCATATTCCTTTATGCGATTCAACTCAGCCTCGCTGTATTCAGTACCGTCGAAATGTGCAGCGATGGTATGAGGTTCGGAATCCTCGTCACTAAAGTATTCAGCATTGACCCCCAAGGCTTTAGATATACGAATAAGGACATCTATATCAACCTTTTTATTGTTACGCTGGATAATAGAATATATGGTAGTCGGAGCAACATCGACTTTGCGAGATAGTTCAGTAACAGTCATATCTCTTTCTGTGAGCAATTCACTTAATTTATTACCTATTCCCATTGCAACTGACCTCCTGTGACTTGAATATAACATGTTTGCGTCGTGATTCCAACAAAAAAATACGCAAATGCCAAAAATATTGTTGGCAAATACGCATAAGCGTCATAATGTATGAACATAGACACGCAAATGCGTAACATAAAGGAGGGAAGAGAAAATGTTATGCGCAAATTTAAAAGGAGAAATGGCAAAAAAAGGAATAACAATAGAAGAGATGGCAGCATATTTGAAGATCCACAGGAATAGCGTTGCAAACAAAATAAATGGAGATACAGCGTTTAATGTGGACGAAGCTTTTAAAATTCAAAAGAAATTCTTCCCTAAATTCACTGTTGAATATCTCTTTCAAAAGGAAAACGTAGATGTGCCACAGCAGAATAAGGAGGGAACAGGGAAAGGAGGCAGCAGGAATGAAGGAACAGATAAAACATAAGGAGGAATCAGGGATAAGAGAGCCTTTTGGGAAGGGAATTTAATATACATCACAGTAATCCAATCAATGCCGCGCCTGTCACCCAGCGGGCGCGGGGAAAGGAGAAAAGATGGA
>OLGB01002268.1_pt1 | contig 20994 bp, 18 predicted proteins | sample 1605691 | NCBI WGS metagenome assembly OLGB01 (sample SAMEA3888925, study PRJEB22519) | human gut metagenome | biome: human gut; feature: human-associated habitat; material: faeces | place: Denmark | collected 2010 | reverse complement strand
CACTTCAGCGACGCGCGCGAACAACTGCGGCGAAATATATCTGAGTCTTCCGGTCAATTCCTTATGTACCGTGGATTTTGACACACCGAAAACCTCAGCCGCCTGTCTGACGGTACATCCGGTGTCGGCGACATATAACGCCAGTTGCTTTATATCTTCCATATAATAAGTCCCCCTCGATATGGTATAAAAGCTGCAAAATAATTGACATAAGGGCTGAAATGTGATAAAGTATTTGTCAAATGTCGTGATTGCGGCTTAATCAATGTTTGTGAGGTCATGTGATGTTTATTGTATTTGAAGGTCCCGACGGCTGCGGTAAAACAACGCTCGCACAGCTTACGGCGTCGCGGCTTGAAGCGCTCGGGTTCAAGACGGTATTGACAAGCGAGCCGACCGGCTCACGCTACGGAAAACGGCTTCGTGAGCTGCTCAAAGACAGCACCGCAACGCCCGAACAGCTGTATTCGCTTTTTGTAGCCGACCGCAAACAACATCTTGAAGATATCCGTGCGTTGCCGCGCGATACGGTGGTGATCTGCGACCGTTACAAGTATTCCACCTACTGCTATCAGACCGCCCACGGTATGGATCCGGCAAAGATGAGCGAGAACAACCGGCTTGATACTCCGGATATTACCTTCGTGCTCGAAGCGTCCGTGCCGGTGCTGATGTCGCGTATATCAGTACGGAACTCCGCGCGCGAGATATATGAGACCGAGGAATTTCTCACACAGATATCTTCTCTCTACGCTTCGCTTGAAAATGTCTTCGGTGAACGGTTCGTCAGGCTCGATGCGACCAAGTCGCCCGAAGAACTTACCGACATTGCCGCATCGCTGATACGCTCGCGGGCACTTTTTACAAGCGACAAACTGGACGGGGTAAAATCATTTATTTTTGACTTCGACGGTACACTTGTCGACTCGCTGGAGTACTGGCGCTCATTCGACTGGTCCGTTACCACTATCGATGAAGCACATAAAGCGCTCAAGCCGCACTACGAGACAGACGTTCAAGCCAAAGGACCTTCCATAGCCGCCGTCGCACGGCTGCGCAAAAGCGGCATAGGATGCGCCATCGCCACTGCCACCGACATAGAGTGCTGTATGCCATGTATCACGCGGCTCGGATTTGACAAATATATGAATCACTGTATGTGTACAAGAGACGCAGGCGCGAACAAGTTCCATCCCGACATATACCTGCAGTGTGCAGAGATTCTCGGTACGGCGCCATGCGATTCAGTCGTAGTGGAAGACAGAAGGCACGCGCTTGAGACCGCAAAGCGCGCGGGATTCATGACCGTCGGCGTCTATGACCGATTCAACCCCGGCGAGGACATCGAATCCGTTGCAGACGTTTGCGTCCACGACATCGGCGAGCTGTTCCGCGAGCCTTTCTGACTCCGGAAAAACCGTAAATCAACCAGTCATACATGAAAAGAGTGAATATATCGAATGAGCAGAAAGATCATCGACGTACATGTGCATGTCTTCCCTGACAACGTCGCACAGCGCGCCACCGACAATATAGGAAAATATTACAATATCAAAATGGAGTGCGACGGTACCGTATCCATGCTGCTGGACAGGGCGAGCGGGCTTGACATTGAGTATTTCTGCATATCATCAGCCGCCACCAACCCGGAGCACGTCAGGCGCGGCAACGATCTCGTACTGGACAGAGCAAGAGAAAATCCCGTGTTTCTGCCTCTTTGCTCGTTTCATCCCAAGGCACCTGAGATGGAAAAAGAGCTTGAATACGTCAAAGCAAACGGCGCTGTGGGCCTGAAGCTGCACGCGGACTTTCAGCAGTTCGTCATAGACGATCCTGCCATAACACCGCTGTACAGACTCGCCGCAGAGCTAGATCTTCCCATACTCTTCCATGTGGGAGACGAAAACACGGACAACACCTCCCCGTCGCGGCTGTATAACGTGGTCGACCGTGTTCCCGAGCTTAAAATCATAGCCGCACATATGGGCGGCTATAAGGCTTGGGACGAAGCGGAAAACGTGCTGTACGGGACCCCGGTTTACATGGATACCAGCGACGCGCTGTTGTGCCTGCCGCCTGAACGCGTAGTCGAACAGATACGCCGTCAGGGTCCCGAAAGGATCATGTTCGGCAGTGATTATCCGTTGCGCAGTACGAGGAGCGCATTTGAGGCTTTTGACGCTCTCCCTCTCACCGAACCCGAAAAGGAGCAGATCTGTCGGCTGACAGCGCTCTCATTGTTCAAAAAGGAAAGCTGCAAAGTATCCGCCAAAGCATAGTTATAAAATCCATACGTTCGCAGTCATCCGCAACGGTCACGGGAGCCGTGGCAACCTCCTGTCCGTTTATGCTGTATCTGGCGATACCGACCTGAGTACCCTTTGTCACCGGAGCTTCCACGCTCTCCGCAAGTTCAAATTTCACGCTCACCTCGGGGCTGCCTTTTTCGGTCAGTATGGACGGCGGTTCATATGTAAGCGCTACATTTTCAGACGTGCCGCGTTTGACAGACAACGGTTCAAGTTCACATCTTTCGGGTTTTATTATGGAGTAATTGGCAAAGGCAAAGTCCATCATCTTTTTTGCCGCCGAAAATCGCTCATCACTCGTGCTTCCGTCCAGAACCACCGCGATCACCTGCATACCGTCACGCTGAGCGGTTGCCGACACGCAGAAGCCCGCCGACGACGTATATCCAGTCTTCATGCCTGTGGCTCCCGGATAGAACCTTATCAGCTTGTTTGTATTGGCAAGCCCGAAAGCTCCGTTTCTGATGGTATCCATCCATATTGTGGAATAATTGAATATCAGGCTGTGATGCATGAGTTCACGGGTCATCAGCGCCACGTCATAAGCGCTGGAATAGTGACCCTCCGCATCAAGTCCCGTCGTGTTCACAAAATGCGTGTTCGCCATTCCGAGCTGGGCGGCGCGTTCGTTCATCTGCGTGACAAACGATTCGACGCTTCCGCTGATATGCTCTGCCAGTGCCACCGTGGCATCGTTGGCTGAGGATACCACCATTGACTTGAGCAGGTCTTCCACGCTCATTTGCTCAAACGGCTCAAGATACACCTGAGAGCCGCCCATGGATGCCGCGTTCTCGCTCACCGTCACGGTATCGTTCAGTGAGATCCGTCCGCTGTCGAGCGCCTCAAGTATCAGCAGCGCGGACATGACCTTGGTGACCGATGCTATTGGCACCTTATCGTTTTCATTCATTGCATACAGCACTTTGCCGGTCGAATATTCCATCAGCAGCATGGAACCCACATCAAAATCTCCGCCGAATACTGCTGCAGGCAGACTGTCGTCATACCAATAATCCTCCACGGCGTATTGCGGCGGATAGATAGATGCGGTTTCGTTCGCCCACACGGGCGATGCAAAGGTACACGCAAGCAGCATAACCGACAGCAGCATACAGGCAAACCGGCGTGCCCGGTTTTTTTTACAACTCAACATAAGATTCGCGCCCCTTTCATACCCACATGATATGAAGGGGCGCGCTTTTCTATTCACTCAGAACTCAAAGTAACCTTGTCTCCGTCACGAACGCCCTGTGAAAGTATGCGGTTCGCTATCGGCTTTTCCACCCTTCGGCGTATCACCGCACGCAGATCGCGTGCGCCGCGTGAGCTTTGACAGTCGCCCACAAGGGAACAGCAAAGCTCGTCGCTGTACTCAAAATCTATTCCGCGCTTCACAAGCTTTCCGCGCAGCGCCTCAAGCTGACGCCTCGCTATCAGCTCAAGCGCCGGCTCCGTCAGCGGTTTGAACCGGACCGTTTCGTCTATCCGGTTTATCAGCTCCGGGGCAAGCGTGCCCACCCCGCCGCCGGGCTCGGAGGTAAACCCGACACCCCGTGCGTGCGGCGTCAGGTTAGATGTCAGTATCACGACCGTATCGGCAAAGGATACGGTGTGACCGCACGCGTCGGTGAGCGACGCTTCGTCAAGTATCTGAAGCAGGAGCGAGATCACCTCCGGCGCTGCCTTTTCGATCTCGTCAAAAAGCACAACGCAATACGGTCGCCGCCTGACAAATTCCGTGAGCACCCCGCCCTCACCGTATCCGGCATATCCCGGTGGGCTTCCGATAAGTCTTGTCACGCTCATGCGGTCGGTATACTCGGACATATCGAGCCGTATGAGCGAATCCTTGCCGAAAAGGACTTTTGAGAGCACCTTCGCCGTCTCCGTCTTTCCGACGCCCGGAGCGCCGCAAAAAAGAAACGAGCCTATCGGTCTTGTCTCGTCACCGATACCGGCACGGCTGCGGCGTATGGCGTCTGAGATCGCCGCTATCGCCTCATTCTGACCGACTATCTCTTCGCTCAGTTCACGTTCAAGCTCAAGCAGTCTGTCGGATTCCTCACGCGTGGTTACTACCGGTATCCCCGTCACAAGCTCAGCGGTCTCTGCAATATCCTCTGCCGTGACAGACATACCGTCCGGCAACAGGCTGCAGCGTGCCGCCGCCTCGTCCAGCAGATCTATCGCCTTGTCAGGCAACCTGCGCTCAGGCATATACCGGACGGAAAGTTCGACTGCAGCCTCAAGCGCCTCCTTTGTAAACGTCACCCCGTGATGTGCCTCGTAACGCGCCCGAAGCCCCTCGAGTATTTCAATGCAGCCTTCCGTCGTAGGCTCGCGCACGTTGACACACTGGAACCTTCTTGCCAGTGCACCGTCACGTTCAATTGTCTTCCGGTACTCGTCGAGCGTCGTCGCGCCGATAAGCTGCAATTCGCCGCGTGCGAGCGCCGGCTTGAGGATATTTGATGCGTCGACCGCTCCTTCAGCTGCGCCCGCTCCGACAAGAGTGTGCACCTCATCGATAAACAGGATGATCTCTCCGTCCTGACGTATCTCGTTTATGATGGTTTTCATTTTTTCTTCGAATTCGCCGCGATATTTAGTTCCCGCTACGAGCACCGACATATCAAGCGCAACAACACGCTTGCCCGCCAGACGTTCCGGCACATCTCCCGAAGCTATCCGCATAGCGATCCGCTCCGCTATCGCGGTCTTGCCCACTCCGGGCTCTCCGATAAGCAGCGGGTTGTTCTTCGTCCGCCTCAGCAATATGCGCATGACACGCTCTTCCTCACGTTCACGTCCTATGACCGGATCAAGCCTTCCCTGCGCCGCAAGCAAGGTAAGATCACGTCCGTGCTTATCGAGCATTACCGTTCTGTCCTCACAACGTAACTTTGCCGTCTGCATATCATACCGTCCTTTTGTGACCGCGCTGTCAAGCAGGATATAAAGTTCAGAACGCCTCACCCTGCTCCTTGCGAGCAGTCTTGAAGCTACGCACTCTTCTTCGAGCAGCACCATCAAAAGATGTTCTGTGCCCGCCGCATTGCCGGTACTCTCCGCCTCCTGCGCGGCTCGGCGCACCAACTTGCGGCAACGGGGAGTCATGTCGCCCACGGCAGCTTCGCTCGGCTCCGAAACACCGGAAAGCTCCGCAATATCGTCACGCAGCTTTTGTTCCGTGACGCCGCGCTCCCGCAGCAACATCGACGCCGTGCTCTCGGTCACCTGAAGTATCCCCATCAGCAGATGCTCGCTGCCTACATAAGAATGGCCAAAAGAGCGAGCGCACTGCACGGCGTAATCTATTGCCCGTCTGGCCCTGTCATTAAATCTACCCGTCATGCCGGATGCCTTTCATGACTTGATTTTCCAAAGTTATTGTATGCCTCCCGCTCAAAAAAAGTTCAAGCCCGTACTTTACAAACAATGGTGCTTATGATATCATTGAAAGTGTAACGAAGGTTGCGTTCCGACCGCATTATCACATAAGGGAAGGAGGACGGTCCTGATGGCAGCAAAAGTCGTACAAGTGCGTACCGTGCCGAAAAAGAAATTAAAAACGAGTAAGCTACGCGCCGCGCTTGTCATATTCTTGACCTTTTATCTCGCGCTTATGCTGATCACGGTCTCTTTTTTCCTTCTCGTGCTGTACCGCACCGAAAAATCGGAAAATGCCATGTCCCTCAAGGTGACTTACCAGGACGGGAAAAGTTCGGCCTACGATGCGGATGACGTTTATTTTAACGATACTCTCTACATACCTTACACCGAGCTTGACAACCTGTGTGACTTCATAATAACAGGCGATAAGGACCGTATCACCCTGATAGTGCGCACCGGCGACGATTACTGCACGCTCTACAATAACTCACAGTTTATGTATGTCGGCAACGTACCGTTCCGCCTCACGGCGCCCGTCGTTTTTTCAGACGATGACTATTATATCCCGATAGAAGTTATTGAGAACTATATGGTAGGGCTTGATATAGTATATGACAACGATAAGGATATCTGCACCGTTTCTCTCGACGGAAGCAACAAGATCACCTTTGTGGGCAAATACCAAACCTCGCCCGAAGCAATAAAGGAATCCGATATCCCGGTCGTCGGGGGATGAGTTTATGTATCTGAACAGAGCGTTTGCGAGCCTGTGTGCCAAATTCTCGGCAGGTATATTGTGCGGATTATTCATTTCAAGGCTGACGACGCCGGAAATTTCCGCTTTTACAGTTGGGATATGTGCCATCGTACTGGCATTGTCGACTCTTGCGCTTATGATACCGAGTGCGCGTCTTTTCAAATCAGGAGTACTTTTTAAATCAGGGGTAAGAAAAAGCACACCGCTTGTCCTGGCAGCAGGATTTGCGGTGTGCTTGATTTATCTGTACGCCTTTACGATACCGTGTTCGCAGATATCGGAAAGGTCGGTGGTTTTTGATTGCCATGTGGTAGACTGCGACGGCAGTTCCATAACCGTATACGTCGCCTACGACGCTCTTCCCGCCGACAACGTCTTGCTTGAACTTCCTGACGGATGGGACGCGGAACAGATACACCGCGGCGATGCGTTCAGGCTCAATGCCACCGTGAGTTACTGCCAAGACCTGAGCCGCAATGCGGAGAGGACCTTTCTGTCCGGTACGATAAATTCAGCGGCAGCGACGGATTACAGCGCACCCGCGCACTTTATCCTTCTCGAGTCGGTACGTACAAAGTGCGCCGGGATGCTCCAAAAGTATATCGGAGGACGGGAAGCGTCGCTTGCACAGGCGCTGATACTCGGGCGGCGCGAATCGCTGCCGCCGGACGTATATAATGCCTTCAAGGGCGCGGGGATTTCACATATGCTGGCGCTTTCCGGACTGCATTTTGCAGTCGTTATCGCTCTGTTCAGAATGATCCTGAATCTCACGCCGCTCGGTTCAAGGTCCCGCTGCGTTCTGACTGCGCTGGCAGCGCTGGCTTACATGATCCTCGTCTGTTCCTCTCCGTCGGTGCAACGTGCAGCAGTTTTTACGTTTTTATCGCTCATGGCAGAATTCGTGCGCAGGCGTGCCGACAGCTTCACCACACTCAATGCCGCATTTGCATTGCTTCTGGCAATCAACCCGTTCGTGATAGGTTCGCTATCATTTGTCATGTCATTTCTCGGTGCCGCCGGAGTCATATATGCTTCAAACACCGCCGACAAAGTGAGGCTGAATGAAAAAATATGCAAAAAGCTTCCGCACGCGGCTTGTTCTGCGATACAAGGAACTATCACCGCAGCAAGAACGACATTTTACGCCTCGTGCTTTACGATGCCGGTGACGGTATTTTTCTTTTCACAGGCTTCATTTGCGGCGCCTTTGTCGAATATTGTCGCGGCATTCCCGTGTACTCTTTCACTCGAGCTGTCAATACTGACACTGGTATTTTCGTTTCTCATGCCCGCAGCGGCGCCCGTTTTGGGAGCGGCAGCTCATTTTATGTGCGGGCTACTGATGAATATCGCCGAACAACTTGCTTCCACAGGCTTGTTTTTAACAAATACCGGCTCAGGTGCCGCCGATATCGCAGCCGGTGCATTGTCAGTCTCGCTGCTTGCGCTGCTGATCACGAATGAAAGGTTTGAAAAAATCGTCCGCGCCTCATTTTATATCTCACTCGCTTTTCTTATATGCAGTATACTGCCGGGCGCTCTCACATGATTCGAGCTGAGAACGAAATCCGCGGACAGCCGCATTAGGAGACACTATGCGCAGTTTTCCGCCGAACATGAACACCCACGAATAGAAGCTCTCGCCGACATTTACGCTCACAGTAGTTGAATAGATCCCCTCGCCTGCACGCCTGACGACCACATCTCCGAACCGGTCAACTACCACTGATATAAGGTCATCCGAAAATTCAAGCGTCACCTTCGTCTCGGTACCGCCGAACATACCGAATGTGGAGCGCGCATATTTTGTCAAGTCAAAATCCACGTATTTTTCGGGCAGCTTCCTCGGCATATCTATGACCTTCACATCGATCATCCTGTCGATGCGGTAGTGCTTATGTATGCCGTCACGCTCCTCATACGCGACAAGATAATAATTTTCGTTATCCCATATGAGCCCAAGCGGCGAAACGATATACTCCGCTCCCGCGCGCCGCAGCTCCGTTCGATAGCCGCGGGAGTCGTCCGACGGCACGACAGTCTGAAGCCTGAACGAAAGCTGTCGGTCCGTGCTCTCCGCTTCGCATACCGAATCGATCGTATAGAAGACTCTTTCATTGACAGCCTTCAGAGGTGCCGCAAGCTTATGACGCAGTCCCCGGCGTTCTGACGGCCCGGCAAGGCGCGTGAGCTTTTCAACGAGAGAGGCACTTTTTTTTGCGGTTATAAATTTTGAGGATATAACCGCGTCCACAAGTATTTTCAGTTCCGTAAGTTCAAACTCGCGCGAAATCACGGAATACTTTGCCGGGTTGCGTGTCATTCTTATGTCGAGTTCATTCTCTCCGAGCACCCGCAGATCGTCATACACGCTTTTCCTTTCGGCGGTGCAGCCGCATCCGTCAAGTCTCGTAAGCAATTCCGACATTGAAAGCCCGTTTTTTTCGTCTGTCTCTTCAAGAAGGATCCGTCTCAGTTCAAGCAAACGCCGCTTGCCGTTTTCCCTTTTCAATCCAGTCAACTCCCCTGCCGCGCGCTAAGTCGGCATGGCGCAGATCGCCACACACAGCGCAATTATGAGTAAAAACAGCCAGAACATTTACGCTACCTCCTGCAACTTTCTTTTGCAGGTAAAGTATACGCCGTCAACTGTCCCTTAAATGGTACTTTGAAATATACGGGTAAAAAAATACGGCGCAAACACCGTTGTGTCGCAACCGGCAATTTCGGCAAAATCGCCTTTTTTCAAGTACATACAAAGCCGTGCCGCTGCAAAGCTTCGACTTTGATATTCCGCAAAACAACGGAGATCAGTCTGCCCACGGTTCCGTATGCAAAAGAGGTCTGAAAAGATGCCGGCTTTGCCGCGACACCTTCTTTCAAATAAGAAAAAAGACCCTGAACGCACCACCGGCTCCGAATCACTGTCTGTCTACCGGAACCAAAAAGGATGCCGGCATCGGCTCGAGCGCCTTGTTCAGATAAACAAAAAAGCCCCGGACGCGGATCTGCGCACCGGGGCTCTCTACTGGAGCGAGTGACGGGAATCGAACCCGCATAACCGGCTTGGGAAGCCGACACTCTGCCACTGAGTTACACTCGCGCGTGACCGTCACCATCACAACGCGCTGAGTATAGCACAACTTATTGATTTTGTCAATACCTTATTTCGTATACGCCGCAAACCGCAGCGCAGTATCAAAGCCGCCTGCCGACAATGCCGGCAGCACGCCGAGCCGCATCAAAGGTCGAGCTTCATATCCCCGTCTTTTATCCAGCCCCTGGGGCGCATGAATGCGGACACTCCCAGCGAGATAGCAGCCGGTGCGATGAAACACATGACAAGTATCTGCAACAGCACCTCCCACAACGGGCGCGTACCGTCAGCCATCGTCTGAAGCGTCATCAGAGGGCCGACAAGCCCGGCAGTACCCATGCCGGAGCCTGTCGCATTCGACGCAAACCCCAACAGCGTCGTCGCTATCGGTCCGAGCACGGCGCTTGCCACTATCGCCGGGATCCATATCACCGGCTTGCGGACGATATTAGGCATCTGAAGCATGCTTGTGCCGAGTCCCTGTGCCACAAGCCCACCGAACTTATTTTCTTTATAGCTAGCAACGGCGAAACCTATCATATTGGCGCAGCACCCGACAACGGCAGCGCCTGCGGCGATCCCGCTCAGTCCCAGCGACACGCCTATGGCTGCGCTGCTTATCGGCAGCGTGAGCGCTATGCCCATAAGCACCGAAACCACAATGCCCATTACGACCGGCTGTTGCTCCACGCCCCAGTTTATCAACTCACCTGCGGCTTTCATGAAGGAAGCTATCGGAGCTCCCACAAATATACCTGCCGCCCCGCCGGTGGCGATCGACACAAGCGGTGTCACAAGTATGTCTATCTTTGTCCTGTTGGCAACAAGCGAACCGAAAACAATGGATATATACGCCGCAATAAAGGCGCCCAGAGGCTCTCCGGGTCCGGAAAGTGTCACGGTAGCGGCACCGTCAAAGAATTTACCGGCAGTGATCTGCGACGCGTATGCTCCGATAAATCCGCTGACGGCAGCGGAAAATATGACGAGCGGCGGCTTGCGCAGCTTTGTGGCGACGGCACAGCCTATGCCTGCGCCCGTAAGCACCATGGCAGCACGCCCCGCCATGATCACGTGACCCCCGACCGCAGTCTCAGCACCTATAAGCTTGCCCACCTGCTCGATGATGGTGCCGATAATAAGAGTGGCAAAAAGCCCCATCGCCATCGAGCCGAGACCGTCAATAAAGATCTCCGAGAGTATTTTTTTTATTTTTTTCAACCCGATCACTCCCTGTCGCGTACCGTACAAGCACATATGAGCACTTTTCCGTCGCCGCGACACTTTAATGACATAATTATATCTTTCAACGATCAAAAAATCAATAGCGTGCAAGACCCCGGTCAGACAAAATAGTGCGCCGGAAATCAGGATTTTTCAGCATTTTTTCATAATTTCATCACAGTTTGCCGTCAAACCGGGCAGAGATAACCCGTGCGATACTTCTTGCAAGCCGCTCGTTCGCTGATGCCGAAGGGTGCCCACCGCCGCCTATGGCTCCGCGTTTTCCGAAAACAGGCGGGATGTTATAAAAGCCGGTGTTTCCGTCCGTACGGTTAAAATTGCGCACTATATCTCTCACCACGGGTACAAGCGCCGTCCCCATAAATCCGAACGCCCAAAGGATGTACGCATTCGGATAACGACCGCGCAAACGCGAAAGAAATTCAAACGATATGCGCCTGAAGTCCTCTACAGGTGCCTGTCCCCATGCGTCGTTTGTCCCTATATTTATCACAACCACGTCGGGAACGAAGCGTGAAAAATCCCACTTACCTCCGAGCCTTGTCTCATATTCATACCACTCGGGCACCGTGTATACACGCGCCCCGGTACAATCGCATACCATGCCCTTGCCCGAAACACAGACAAACGAAGCATCTGCCCCGAGAAGCTCCGCCGCCCGGTACGCATATGCGCGCGTGCCGTCTTCCTCATACAGTTCGAAACCCGTCGTGCTCGGCTCTCCGAGCACTCCGTAGCCGCAGGTAAGCGAATCTCCGATAAATTCCAGTTTGATTTTTTTGTCGGCAGGTCGCTCAAGAAGCTGCGCTTTTTTGCCCGTTATGCGCACACGACATACCCTGAGCGGCACCTCTCCCTCAGTGATGCGGATGACACGTGCGATATGTACGCCTTCTCTTATATCCTCGTATACGACAGCTTCCTTACCCGTTGAAACAACTGCCTTCTGTTCTTTCCCGTCAACGATCAATTTAAGATAGACAGGTACCTGTGAAGCATATTCTTCAAAAAATAGCACAAAACCGCCGCCGCGGTATTTAAAATCAAAGCCGCTGTTGGTCCAGCTCAGGACCGCGCTTCCGTCGACCGCCGCAGTACGTCCGAGCAGCTTGAAATCACTATCGTTTACAGTATACTCAGTCATTCCCATAACACCCCGTTTTTTGCGAAATTATACACTGTTTCGGAATTTTTGTCAACGTAATTTCCTTTTACCCGACTGAACCGTTCATCTTGTGGCAACCGACCTTTTTGAATCGCCGGTCAGCACATACATATTTTGCTTCGGCAAATATCATGCGCAGAATGCACCAAAAAAATGTTAGCTATCTAACTTTTTTCGGCATGTATACTGTTGACTTGCAAGCATGACACCAATAAAATAATTAGCAAGCTAACTAAATATGTATCATAAACGACGAGGAGGAAGAACTTTGGATGAAAGAATGGATATCGGCATAGCGGTGCGCAGACTTTCGCTCCAAATGCGACGCCACCACGATGCCGCCGTCGACAGATTGAGCGGCGGCAGGCTCACAGGCGCTCGCGGATGGATAATCGGATATCTCGCTTCGCACGACGGAAAGCCGGTATATCAGCGTGATATTGAGACCCGTTTCGGCATCAGACGCTCAACTGCCACGGTGATGCTTCAGCTTATGGAAAAAAACGGTATGATAACACGAGCAAGCGATGCAAACGACAAAAGACTGAAAAGACTTCTTTTGACAGACGCTGCACGCGAGCTGCTTGCAGAACTGGACCGTGAACGCTACGAATTCGAACTGCTCTGTAAACGCGGCCTGAGCGAGGAAGAGCTTGCGGTGTTTTTTACCGTAGCCGACAAAATAGCGGCAAATATCAAAGAAAACGATAACACCACGGAGGAACATATTGATGATTAAAAAGCTCGCAGGATGTGTGAGGGAATACAAGCTGTGGGCTATCGTCACACCTATTCTGATGTGCGGCGAAGTCCTGATGGAAGTACTTGTGCCTCTGCTCATGGCGGATCTTATCGACGAAGGCATTGATGCAAGCAACATGAGCGTCATACTTCGCGATGGGCTACTGCTGGCGGCGGCATGCATTGTCTCGCTTGCATTCGGCACCGCAGCCGGCAAGACAGCCTCAGTCGCTTCTGCCGGGTTTGCAAAAAATCTCAGACACGATCAGTTTTACGCCCTGCAAAATTATTCGTTTTCCAACATCGATAAGTATTCCACATCAAGTCTCGTCACGCGCCTTACGACTGATGTAAACAATGTGCAAATGGCGTTTCAGATGCTCATAAGAATGTGTGCAAGAAGCCCGTTGATGCTGGTCTTTTCGCTCTTTATGGCATTCAGGATACACGCGGAGCTTTCGTTGATATTTCTCGCTGCCATACCGGTACTGGGGGTAGGTCTCTATCTCATAGTGAGCAAAGCGCATCCGCTCTTCAGACGCGTTTTCAAACTGTATGACAAGCTCAACCGCGTGGTGCAGGAAAACCTTCACGGTATCCGTGTCGTCAAATCATTCGTGCGTGAGGAACACGAGAAAGAAAAATTCGGTGAGGCTTCGAAAGAAATCTACACCGTATTCACCAAAGCGGAAAAAATCATTGCCTTCAATATGCCTCTCATGCAGTTTTCAATGTACGCCTGCATGCTGCTGGTATCATGGTTCGGTGCAAGAATAATCGTACTTTCCGGAGCCACCGAGATGGGGACCGGTGAACTTCTCGGGCTTATCACCTATTCGATGCAGATACTTTCAAGCCTTATGATGTTCTCCATGGTATTTGTGATGTTCACGTTGTCCAGAGCCAGCGCAGAGCGTATCACTGAATTGCTGGAAGAAAAATCCACCATTACTTCTCCGGAAAATGCGCTCACCGAAGTACCTGACGGCTCAATAAGCTTTGACAATGTTTCATTCAGCTATTCCGCAGACGAGGAACATCTCGCACTCAAAAATATATGTCTGGAGATCAAGTCCGGGGAAACGATCGGTATACTCGGCGGTACCGGCTCTTCGAAATCAACGCTCGTACAGCTGATACCGCGGCTGTACGATACCACATCGGGAAGCGTTAAGGTCGGAGGGAACGACGTCCGCAGCTATGATCTCACAACACTCCGCGACAGCGTCGCCATGGTGCTTCAGCGCAATGTGCTGTTTTCCGGCACGATCAGCGAAAACCTGCGCTGGGGTGCGCCGGATGCAACCGACGAAGAGCTCAGACGGGTGTGCCGCATAGCGCAGGCGGACGGATTTATCACCTCTTTCCCGGACGGATACGACACTTACATCGAGCAGGGCGGAACGAACGTATCAGGCGGTCAGAAGCAGAGGCTCTGCATTGCGCGCGCACTCCTCAAGAAGCCAAAGGTGCTTATATTTGACGATTCCACAAGCGCGGTCGACACCAAGACCGATGCACTGATAAGGCACGCACTGGCTAACGAAATGCCCGGAACAACAAAGCTTATCATCGCCCAGCGTGTGGCTTCGGTCATGGATGCGGATAAGATAATAATGCTTGACAACGGATCCGTGATCGCAATGGGAACGCACGACGAGCTGATGGCAAATTGCGATATATACCGAGAGATATTCAATTCACAACAGAAAGGAGCTGAGCAGGAATGATGCACGGACGCAGACCCGCGGCGCCGGGCGGCAAACTGCAGTTGCCTGACAAAGAGACAGTTTTCAGATTGCTTAGCTATCTGAAACCGTATATATGGCATCTGATACTTGTTGTGATACTCATAGTAGCAGGTGCTCTTGCAAACGTACAGGGATCACTGTTTCTCAAAACGCTTATAGACGGCTATATAGCTCCGCTTCTGCTACAGGGAGAGGCTCCTGATTTTACTCCGCTGCTTCACGAAATATTGAAAATGGGAGTGATATACCTCATCGGCGTGCTCTCCACACTGTTTTACGCGAGAATAATGGCCTCGGTAGCTCAGGGTGTGCTCAAAACCATACGCGACGATATGTTCGCCCATATGCAGCATCTGCCGATACGTTACTTTGACACTCATCCCGTGGGCGATACGATGAGCCATTACACAAACGACGCCGATACATTGCGCCAGCTCATCTCCCAAAGCCTTCCGCAGGTATTTTCAACTGTCATAACCATAACGGCCGTATTCATTGCAATGTGCGTGCTGAGCCTGCCTCTGACGCTGTTTGCCCTGATATCGGTGGCGCTTATCGTGTTTTTCAGTGCCGTTATAGGCAAAAAGAGTGCTATATTCTTTACGCGGCAGCAGAAATCACTCGGTATACTTAACGGGTATATCGAAGAGATGATGAACGGTCAAAAGGTCGTAAAGGTGTTCAATCACGAAAATGCGGTAAAGAAAGAGTTCGATGAAAAGAACAACGCCCTTTGCTATGACATGACACAGGCAAATACGTTTTCCAACATCCTGCCGCCTATCATGAACAACCTCGGACAGCTCCAGTATGCCATGATAGCCGTATTCGGCGGATGGCTCGCTATCTCGGGCACGGGATCGCTCCTGCTCGGCGACGTGGCGGCGTTTCTCCATCTCTCTCAAAATTTTGCACGCCCGATAAGTCAGGTATCGCAGCAGGTAAACCTGGTTATCATGGCAATGGCCGGTGCAAAACGTATTTTCACGCTGATAGACGAACCGATAGAAGAAGATCACGGATATGTCACTCTCGTCAATGCACAGGTCGTCGACGGACAGATCACCGAGAGCGAAAAGCCAACCGGTATGTGGGCATGGCGCCATCCGCACGGTGACGGCACTCTGACATACACCCCTCTGCGCGGCGATGTGCGGATGTTCGATGTCGATTTCGGGTACACGCCTGAAAAAACGGTGCTGCACGATATAACTTTGTATGCCGAACCGGGACAGAAAGTGGCATTTGTCGGCGCTACGGGTGCGGGCAAAACGACGATAACCAATCTTATCAACCGATTTTATGATATTGCCGACGGCAAGATACGGTACGACGGCATAAACATCAACAAGATCAAAAAGCCAGATCTGCGCCGGTCGCTCGGCGTCGTGCTCCAGGATGTGAATCTGTTCACCGGTACGGTACTCGACAACATCCGCTACGGAAAACTTGACGCCACCGACGAGGAGTGCATAGAGGCCGCAAAGCTCGCAAACGCAGACGGCTTTATACGGATGCTGCCACAGGGTTACAATACTGTCCTTGACGGCAGCGGAGAAGGTCTTTCACAGGGGCAGCGACAGCTTATCTCGATAGCACGCGCGGCGGTCGCAAATCCTCCGGTCATGATACTCGACGAAGCCACATCTTCCATAGACACCCGCACAGAGGCCCTTGTACAAAAGGGTATGGACGGTCTCATGCAGGGAAGGACGGTATTCGTCATAGCTCACAGACTTTCAACGGTGCAAAATGCGGACGTTATAATGGTGCTTGACAACGGTCGGATCATAGAACGCGGCAACCACGAAAAGCTGATAGCCGAAAAAGGACAGTATTACAAGCTGTACACCGGTGCTTTCGAGCTCGAGTGAATCGGCAGTTTCATAAATCAACAGGAACAAAAACAGGGGCAGTTCTTACGGACTGCCCCATATTTATTTACTCGCCCGGCACCATATCTCCCTTGAAAGTGCTCCTATACAAGAGGTCTCTTCGGCATATTTCTCGGAATACGGTGAGCCGACGAATACTTCTGATGCAAAAAAGCGAAATTCAAGCAAAAATAAGAGATTTATTCGCCATTCTGAGATTATCGGCGATCATCGCGATAAACTCGGCGTTAGTCGGCTTGCCCTTCGAAAGATTTATCGTATACCCGAAGTATTCGGTCAGAACCTTTATGTTTCCGCGGTCGAACGCCACCTCTATCGAATGGCGGACGGCACGCTCCACCCTGGAAGGTGTGGTAAAAAACTCGTCTGCGACAGCCGGGTAGACCACTTTTGTGATAGCATTTGTCAAATTGGGGTCATTTACACACATCAGAATGGCGGATCTGATAAATTTGTAGCCCTTTATATGTGCGGGTATGCCTATTTCATGTATTATTTTTGTTATCTGCGCTTCGAGATCCGCCTGTGCCTCGGCCGGCGTGCGAAGTGTGCGACGTTTACGCTCACGGTCCGAAAGCCGCCTTATCCGTTCGGAAAGAGCGTTATAATCTATGGGCTTGAGCATACAGTAAGCCGCTCCGGCCTCACTTACCTCTTCAAACATATTTTTATTTCCGAACGAAGCCGCCATTATAAACACCGGTGATTCATTACCCATTTGTTTTTGTACTTCTCTTATAAGCTGCGCTCCGTCGATTTTTGCGAGATAAAGTTCGCTGACGACGGCATCCGGTTTAAGCCTGATTATCTTTGAAAGCGCCTCCTGTCCGTCGCTTGCCTCTGCAATGACCTCAGTCGAACAGCGCCGCAGCCCCTGCGCACAGGCAGTTCTGAAATCTGCGTTTCCGTCTGCAATGATGACCTTTGGTCTCGTGTCGCTCTTTTGCATTTTAAGTCCGTTCCTCCTTGGTTGATTTCGTGACCATATATTACCATATAGGTTTTTATTTGTCAATAGACAATTAACATAATTTGCTAATTTTTCTCGCTTATGTAAACTCTATGTGGCAGGACGTTGAAAAGTGGCGTAAAATTGTTGACTTGAGTGGGGGTTTGTGATAGAATTACGTTGATTAAGAAGAGGATGGGAAAATGGCTGAACATACGGTCAAAACGATAGTTTTCGCCAATCAGAAGGGCGGGGTGGGCAAAACCACCTGCGCCGTGAATATAGCCGCATGCACGGCAAAAAAGGGATACAAAACCCTTATTGTAGACTGCGACCCGCAGGGCAATGCCACAAGCGGGCTGGGAGTCGACAAGAGACGTCTCAGCGCGTCGGTTTACGACGTGCTTATCAACCGTGTCAAATCCGACGAAGCGATCGTAGCCACACAGGTACGCGGGCTTTCCTTGATAGGGTCTACAATAGACCTCGTCGGCGCGGAGCTGGAGTTGGTAGAGGCAACGCGGCGAGAGTATCGCCTGGCGGATTCACTCAAAGAGCTGACGGATAAGTTTGATTTCATATATATCGATTGTCCGCCCTCTCTGGGACTCATGACGCTGAATGCGCTCTGTGCGGCTGACGCCGTCGTGGTCCCGCTGCTTTGCGAATTTTATTCGCTTGAGGGGCTCTCACAGCTTATCAACACCATACGGCTCGTCAAGCGCGGGAACAACCCGCAGCTTGAGCTGCTGGGCGTGCTCATAAATATGTATGACGGGCGGCTGAACCTTACGGTACAGGTGCTTGAGCAGATAAAAAAGTTTTTCCCGGGGAAGCTGTTCTCGACGCCGATACCTCGCAGCGTGCGGATAAGCGAAGCACCTTCTCACGGAATGAGCATCAGCGATTACGACAAATACTCAAAAGGGGCGCTGGCATATATGTCGGTAACGGATGAGCTCATAGCGCGCGCTCAGAGAAAGGACATAAGCAATGGCAAAAAATAAAAGTCTCGGGCGGGGGCTCGACGCGCTGTTCGCTGATAATACCGCGGCGCCGCAGCAAACGTCTGCGGTGACACTGAGACTGTTCGACATAGAACCCAACAGGTCGCAGCCGAGAAAGCAGTTTGATGACGCTTCGCTGACGGAGCTGGCGGATTCGATCCGTGAGCATGGGCTTATCCAGCCTATAGTTGTGCGTCCCGGCAAAAACGGCATGTACGAGATAGTAGCCGGCGAGCGCCGTTGGAGAGCGTCAAGGCTTGCAGGGCTGACGGAAGTGCCGGTGGTGATAAAAGAACTGGACGACCGCAGCGCGGCAGAGCTTGCGCTGGTGGAGAATCTGCAGCGCGAGGATCTGAACCCTGTCGAGGAGGCAGGCGGATACCGCAGACTGATGGACGAGTTTTCACTCACACAGGAGCAGGTCGCCCAGCGTGTCGGCAAATCGCGGGCGGCAATCGCAAATGCGGTGAGGATACTTGCGTTGCCGCAGGCGGTGCTTTCCCTGGTAGAAGCCGGCGAGCTGCCTTACGCTCACGCACGCACTATAGTTTCGCTTTGCGGCGTTTACGACGACGGTCAACTGCTCGGGCTTGCGCAGCTGATCGTTGCGAAGTCGCTTTCGGTACGTGAAACGGAACGCATCGTACGTTCCGCCTCGGCGCCCAAACAAAAGAAGGAAGACAACAACAGCGCAATGCTGCGCTCTTACTATGCGGAGCTTGAAAAACGCGCCTCTGATTCCCTCGGACGGCGCGTACGGATAGGCAAGGATTCCGTCACACTCAATTACGCAACCGCAGATGATCTTGAGAGGCTGCTGACGAAGTTGTGCGGGAACTCTGTATTTGACCCCTCAGACAAGGAGGATTGACATATGCCTGTTGGCACACAAATGTATTCACTGGACACATTGCTTTGGGCGCTGTTTGCCGGTGTCACGATAGCGGTGATATATACGACGTGTATGAAGGCTGCGCTCGGCGGATTTGTCCGTGCATTGATAGATGCTGCGGCAGTGGATCCGCTTACCGCAAAATCAGCTGAAGAACTGGGGTTCGGCGGCAAAAAAGCCGTGATACGCTCGCTTCGGCCCGGCGGCTCTCTCGGCCGCTGTCTCGGCAGACACCCCGAGGACGAAACCAAATTTTTTATCCCGCGCGAAAAGGCGGAGATGATAGAACGCCGGTTCTGCGACAACGGGATGACCGTATGGCTGCTGCTGCTCACCCTGGTGTTGCTGCTGATAGTCGTATTCGCAAGCAGTAAGCTCATACCGCTGCTGATAGGTATGTTCTGAAACACGCACCACAAGAAACGGAAGGAATGGTCACATCATGGCAAAACCCGCCGCCAGAGTCAACCCAATACTCATGCTGTTTCTCTTTGCACTCGCGTGTGTCATACTCACGCTTGTGGTTGTCTATGCAATGGGTTACCGCTACACGGCAACGGACGAGGGGATAAAATTTTTCGGCAAATACCGCGACGGCTCGCCGTACAGCGGCACGATATATTATCCGGACGGATTGCGCGCCGAGCTGAACGCCGAGGCGGGCACAATTGTTTACAATAACGGTGACATCTATGAAGGCGACATAAGCGGGATACTCCGCAACGGTAACGGGACTATGAGTTATTATGCCACCGACGAGACGTATACCGGTCCGTTCGTGGATGACAAGATAACCGGCAACGGCACCTATATCTTTTCAAACGGTACAAAATATGTGGGTGAACTAAAAGACGGAAAAAAAGACGGCTACGGTGAGATAACCTTTGCCGACGGCTCAAGCTACAAGGGTAACTTCAGCAACGACATGATGAACGGCAAAGGCGAATACACCTGGGCCGACGGGTCAACCTATAAAGGCGATTTTGTCAACAACATAAAGCAGGGCTCCGGCGAGTATTCGTTTGCCAACGGCGACTATTACAGCGGCGAGTGGCAGAACGATATGCGCACGGGATACGGTGTTTTCACGTGGGCAAACGGTGAATCGTATCAGGGGCAATTCCTCAACGGCCAGATGCACGGCTACGGGGTATACACCTGGGCGAGCGGGCGTAGATATGAAGGCTACTTTGAATACGGCAAAATAGCCGTCAAGGAGGAGTAGGATGAGCAGGATCGTCTATTCGGCGTTTTCAGACGAAATAACGCCTGCACTTGAAGGGCAGATCCGGGCGCTCAAACAGCTCGGCATAAGCATGACGGAGCTGCGCGGCGTCAACGGAAAAAGCTTCGTACAGCTCACGAATGAAGAGATCGACGAAGTCAGGCAAAGCCTTGCTGCTGCGAATATAACCGTATCCGCACTCGGTTCTCCGATAGGCAAGATGGAACCGGACGGCGATTTCAAAGAGCATTTAAAGCTGTTTGAGAGGGTAATGGATATAGGAGATCGGCTCGGCGCGGTTTTTACCACAAGGCGTATCAGATTTTTTTCATTTTATCCGCGCAGCGGACAGAACCGCGCAGATTTCAAAGCCGAAGCGACGGAAAGGATAGATACTTTGCTGACAAGGGCACAGGAACGCGGCTTTGTGCTTTGTCACGAAAACGAGAAAGGTGTCTACGGCGAATCTCCCGAACAAGTGAGAGAGCTGTGCGACATCTTCGGTCAAAGGCTTCGGCTGGCACTTGACAACGGCAATCTGCGGGATGACTTCAAGGGGCTC
>OLGB01002251.1_pt1 | contig 21084 bp, 18 predicted proteins | sample 1605691 | NCBI WGS metagenome assembly OLGB01 (sample SAMEA3888925, study PRJEB22519) | human gut metagenome | biome: human gut; feature: human-associated habitat; material: faeces | place: Denmark | collected 2010 | reverse complement strand
GCGCTTCTTCCGAAAGAAAGGATGACTATCATTATGATTCCTTGCCGGATTCTGTTTTAAAGGAACAGGCCGGCAAGGCCTCTGAGTTTTCAACCAGATTCAGTATTCTGGTTCCGGCTTTTGAAACCAGGGAAGAGTTCCTCCGGGCACTGATCAATTCGGTACTTGCACAGACCTGCGGAAATTGGGAACTGATTCTTGCAGATGCCAGTAAAACGGACCGGGTATCAGAGGTTGTGAAGGAATATACCGATTCCCGTATCCGGTATCACAGGCTGAAAGAAAATCTGGGAATATCCGGAAACACGAATGAAGCATTGAAGACAGCGACAGGAGAATATGTCGCATTACTTGACCATGATGATTTACTGACGGAGGATGCCTTGTTTGAATGCGCATCTGTGATTGAGGCGTACCGGAAGGATAATCTGGAATTACGCATGTTATATTCTGATGAGGATAAATGTAACAGCAATGGAACTTCGTTTTATGAGGTTAATCGGAAACCGGAGTTTAATCTGGATTTAATATTATCGAATAATTATATCTGTCATCTGCTTGTGATGCAGAGAGAACTCATGCAGGAGCTTGAATTCCGGAGCAGCGTGGATGGGGCACAGGATCATGACATCATTCTGAGGGCGGTAGACCGGATGATGGGAGAGGACAGGCACGCAGCCAGAAAGGCCAGGCTGCCGGTTGCCCATATCCCCAAGGTACTGTATCACTGGAGATGTTATGAAGGCTCTACGTCAGAGAATCCGGAAAGTAAGCGCTATGCTTACGAAGCCGGCAAGCGTGCAGTAGAGGATTTTTTGAAGGCACGGGAGTATCAGGCCGACGTGGTTCATACATGTCATCTGGGATTTTTTCGTGTAAATTATCAGCCGGATCTGTTAAGTAACCGGTCAGATGTAGCTGTGGTCGGAGGAAAGCTGATTGACCGGCATAACCGTGTAGTAGGCGGTATTTATAATGAAAACAGGGAGCCCTTATATCTGGGGCTTCATAAAGAATATAGTGGTTATATGCACCGGGCATCCTGTCAGCAGGAGGCCTATGCTGTGGATGTGCGCTGTATGATCTGTTCAGGGGAGGCACAGACAGTATGGGAAGAGCTTACCGGACTGCCCTATGCGGTGCAGCCCCATACGGGATATTTCTTATATCAGGATGTCCTTAAGAAGGATGCTGATTATGAAGAGTTAAGCTTCAAATTCTGTGAGGAACTGCATAGAAGAGGAAAACGAATCGTCTGGGATCCGGAAATGGTGCAGCGGGTGGATGGAAGATAGGACAGAAGCATGAAAACGACAGTGGTAATTCCCAATTACAATGGACGGAACTATCTGCAGGACTGCCTTACCTCTCTTTTAGAGGGAAGTGAGGTTCCTGCAATAATTGTTGTAGATAACGGTTCTGCCGATGAAAGTGCTGCCATGGTGAAAGAAAAGTTCCCGATGGTGAAGCTGATCGCATTACCCGAAAACCGGGGATTCAGTGCAGCGGTGAATATTGGAATCCGTGAGGCCGGGACAGAATATGTTTTTCTGTTAAATAACGATACCGTTGTTTTAAAAGATACAATTGAAGAGCTGGAAGCTGCAATGGAACGTCATCCGAAAGCGTTTTCTGTAGCTGCGAAAATGTTGCAGATGAAGAATCCGGAGCTGATTGACAGTGCCGGAGATTTTTATTGTGCATCAGGATGGGCATTTGCACGCGGAAAGGACCGGAAGACCGAAGCATTTTCAAAGGAAACCTCTGTGTTTTCTGCCTGTGCCGGGGCAGCTCTTTACCGGAAGGCTGTTTTTGAAAAAATCGGTGATTTTGATGAAAATCATTTTGCCTATCTGGAGGATATCGATGTGGGGTATCGTGCGAAGATCTATGGCTACCGGAACTATTACGCGCCGGCTTCTGTGGTTCTTCATGCAGGAAGCGGCTCTTCCGGTTCGAGACACAATAAATTCAAGGTAGATTTATCCTCCCGGAACAGTATTTATCTGATTTATAAAAATATGCCGGTATTACAGGCGTTATTAAATCTGCCGTTCCTGCTTTTGGGGTATCTTGTGAAGATTTTGTTTTTCCTGAAAAAGGGACTGGGTGCAGATTATATGAAGGGTCTTGGAAAGGGCTTCCGTCTTGCTTTTTCCGGGAAAGGAAGAGAACATAAGGTGAAATTTTCCATGAAACATTTTGGAAATTATGTGATAATACAGCTGCAGTTATGGGCGAATATGTTCCGCCGTCTGTGGTGGTAGAAAGGGTTGTGCAATGATTAAGGACAATCAGAAATTATTGAATCGAATCCATGTGTTGATTGATGCGGTTGTGACGGCAATTTCTTATCTCATGGCATGGTATTTGAAGTTTGCTACCGGCTTTGCGGAGACGGATCCGAATGTTGGAGTACTGGATATGTACACGTATTTCCGTGCACTGTATATTCTGGTTCCGCTTTATCTGGTTCTGTATTATTTCTTTAATTTATACGCTCCAAAGCGTGCAACGAGGCGTAAATACGAGCTTTTTGCAATTGTGAAGGCAAATACAGTAGGATTGATCCTGTTTATGACACTGCTGTATATCATCAATCAGCTGGATATTTCCCGATTCGTGCTGGGAGCCTTTTATATTATCAATATTATTCTGATGACGCTCTGCCGGACAATGATCCGGAATATTTTGTACTTTTTCCGCAGAAAGGGTTATAACCTGAAGTACATTCTGCTGGTTGGTTATTCCAGTGCGGCGGAGGAATATATTACCAGAATTATTGCAAATCCCCAGTGGGGATACGTAATCCGGGGGATTCTCGATGATACCATGCCAAGCGGAACCGTGTATAAGGGAGTTAAGGTTGTGGGAAGAATAGAGAATATCAGGTATATTCTTCCGGAGAACAAGCTGGATGAAATTGCGATTACACTTGCACTGAAGGATTATGAGCAGCTGGAGTACATCGTGGATCTGTGTGAGAAGTCCGGTGTTCATACAAAGTTTATTCCGGATTATAATTCCCTGGTGCCGAGCCACCCCTATACGGAGGATCTGATGGGACTTCCGGTGATCAATATCCGTTATGTACCATTAACGAATCCGGTGAATAGTATATTAAAGAGAACCATGGATATTCTGGGTGCCTGCTTTGGTATTGTTATTGCTTCTCCGGTGATGCTGGTCTGTGCGATTTTAGTAAAAGCAACCAGTGAAGGACCGGTGATCTTTAAACAGGAGCGTGTGGGACTTCACAATAAAGTATTCAGGATGTACAAATTCCGGACGATGGAAGTGCAGAAGCAGTCGGCAGAGGAAAATGCATGGACGGTCAAGAATGATCCGCGTGTCACGAAGGTTGGTAAATTTATGCGTAAGACCAGTCTCGATGAACTGCCACAGCTTTTTAACATTCTGATGGGAGAAATGTCGCTGGTTGGACCGCGGCCGGAGCGGCCACAATGGGTAGATAAATATAAGGAAGAAATTCCGAGATATATGATTAAGCATCAGGTGCGGCCGGGACTGACCGGCTGGGCGCAGGTCAATGGATATCGTGGCGATACATCAATCCGCAAGCGTATCGAGTATGATCTGTTTTATATTGAAAACTGGAGTCTTGCCCTCGATATCAAGATTTTGTTTATGACGATTTTCAAAGGCTTTGTGAATAAGAATGCCTATTAAAGGTGCGATAACTGCAAGTTTGTATGAATCTGGTTGAAGTGGGAACATTAATATGGTAAAATGCTAGATTATGGGGAGAACGAAAGAAGAAACCCACATATGGTATTTGAAAGGGAGAAAAGGTATGACCACAAATAATCAAAGACCTTCACAGGGAAGATCATCACAAGGCAGACCTTCACAGGGAAGACCTGTACAGAAGAGACCTGCACAGCACAGCCAGGCTGCACGCAGCTCTTCACAGAAGAGAACATCATCCCGTAGAGACGATTACTATGAGGATGACTATTACGAAGACGATTATTATGAAGACAGCCGTTCTTCCAGGGGAAAAAAGAGTGCCCCTTCGAAGAAATCCTCAAATGGTAAGAGTCATAAGAAAAAGAACAAAACCTCCAAGATTATTTTATTTATTGTAGAAATCCTGGTTCTGTTACTCATGGTTATGGTATTATGGACTGTTTTAAAGACGGAAAAGGTTGGTAAGGTAGATCTGCCGGAGGAAGACATTGTCATCAATCCGGAGGTTGAAAAGCTGCAGGAACAGGAAGGCTCGGTGCTGCAGGGGTATCGTAACATTGCGTTATTCGGTGTAGACTCCACAGAGGGAGCACTGACCAAGAATACCCGGAGCGATACCATTATGATTGCCTCCATTAATCTGGATACCGGCGATTGTAAGCTGGTCAGCGTATATCGTGATACCTACCTGAACTTAAGCAATGATACCTACAATAAATGTAATGCTGCTTATGCAAAGGGTGGACCGATGCAGGCGATCAATATGCTGAACATGAACCTGGATATGAACATTACCGATTTCGTAACAGTCGGATTCAGCGGTCTCACAGAGACAATTGATGCACTGGGCGGTGTTTATATTGATGTTAAGGAAGAAGAAATTTCCCATCTGAATAATTACCAGATCAGTATTGTCGGTACAACGAAGGATGGTAAGACTTATACCGCAGCAGAGGGAAGCTACACACCGGTAACACAGGCAGGATACCAGAAGTTAAACGGTCTGCAGGCAACTGCTTACTGCCGTATCCGTTATGTAGGCAACGATTTTGAGCGTACAGCAAGACAGCGTCGTGTATTAAAGGCGGTTGCAGATGAAGCAAAGAAGGCATCTCCTGCACAGCTTGAGAAGATTGCAAACTCTGTATTTGATAAGGTATATACGTCTCTTGATATTTCTGAAATTGTATCACTTCTTGGAAATATCAGTAAGTATAATATCGTGGATGAAGGAGGGTTCCCGAATTCCGATATGCTGACCACAGGTAGTATCGGTAAGAAGGGAAGCTGCGTGGTTCCAAGGAGTCTGGAATCCAATGTTACCTGGCTGCATGAATTCCTGTTTGATGAGAAGGATTATGAACCTTCTTCAGCCGTTAAGGAATATAGTGCGAAGATTGCGGCAGATACAAATGGTTATGTGAAATAAATGTAAAAGAAAAGGGTCTTTGTGAAAGACCCTTTTCGCTTATATGAGAGAGAACGGAAATGATGCTTATATACGATGTGATCATTCCGGTGTACCGGCCGGATGAAAAACTGAAAAGGCTGATCAATGCGCTTTTGTCACAATCCCTGCTTCCACGGAGGATTATTCTGATTAACACAGAGCGGGAGGAATTTCTGAAATTCAGCCCGCAGGAAGAGTTTCTGGCACAGAGCCCGCGGCTTAAGCTGTACCATATTAGTAAAGCAGAGTTTAACCATGGGGCAACACGGAATTATGGAGTATCGCTAAGTGATGCACCGTTCTTTATCTGTATGACCGATGACGCGGTACCGGCAGGGGATACGATGATGGAGGAGCTGTTAAAGCCTTTTTCATCGGAAAGCATTGGGATTTCCTATGCACGACAGCTTCCGGATCCGGATTGCGGAATCATTGAGCGGTACACGCGAAGCTTTAATTATCCGGAGACGACAAAGATTAAAACTGCAAAGGATCTGCCGGAGCTTGGTATTAAGACCTTTTTTGCCTCTAATGTGTGTGCAGCCTACCGGAGAAGTTATTTTGACGCCTTGGGAGGATTTCCGGATCATACGATTTTTAATGAGGACATGATCTATGCAAGGCATCTGATTGATGCCGGATATGCGATTTCCTATACGGCAAAGGCAGAGGTGATTCATTCACACAATTACAGTGGAATAGAACAGCTTCACCGGAATTTCGATCTGGGCGTATCGCATGCACAGTTTCCGGAGGAATTTAGCGGAATCCGGGCAGAATCCGAAGGCAGAAAACTGGTTTTACAGACCTGCCGGTATCTTTTGAAGCTTCATAAGCCTTGGCTGATTGTGAAGCTGATCTGGCAGAGTGGATGTAAATACATCGGATATTTTCTAGGAAAACGTTATCAGAAATTCCCTGCATGGTTCGTAAAGCGGTGCAGCATGAACCATAGCTATTGGGACTGATGCTGTGAATGCTGACCGGGAAGAGGGTTGTCAGCAAGGCTGAAAAATGATATAAGTATATTTAAGTTGATTTTGGAGGATCAGATATGTGTGGAATTGTTGGTTATATTGGGAAACATCAGGCTGCCCCGATTATTTTAGAGGGACTTGCAAAGCTGGAGTACCGTGGTTATGATTCAACCGGTATGGCAGTTTTTGATGGAAAGAAGATTAATATTCAGAAAGCAGCAGGCAGATTGCAGGTGCTTGAGAATATGACAAGAGGCGGAGAGACGATGCCGGGCTGTGTCGGAATCGGACACACCAGATGGGCAACGCATGGAAAGCCAACGGATATTAATGCGCATCCGCACGATAATCAGGATGGGACGATTGCTGTCGTACATAATGGAATTATTGAGAACTATCAGCAGTTAAAGCAGCGGCTTATAAATCGTGGCTACAAATTTGTATCCGATACCGATACCGAAGTTCTGGTGCAGCTGATTGATTATTATTATAAAGGGAATCCGTTAGAAGCAATTACGAAGGTGCTTCACCGTGTGGAAGGTTCCTATGCTCTCGGCATTCTGTTTGCAGATCATCCGGAGGAAATTTTTGCAGTACGTAAGGACTGTCCTTTGATTGTAGGAACAAGCAGTGAAGGAAGCTTTATTGCATCGGATGTGCCCGCAATTTTGAAGTATACCAGGGAAGTTTATTATATTGATAATCAGGAAGTCGTTGCATTAAAGGAAAATGAGATTCATTTCTATACCGTAGACGAAGAAGAGATCCAGAAGACACCTTCCCATGTGGACTGGGATGCAGAAGCGGTTGCAAAGGGCGGATATGAGCATTTCATGTTAAAGGAGATCTACGATCAGCCCAGAGCAGTCCGTGAGACCTTTGAAAAGCATATGAAGGATGGCAATGTGGAGATTGAAGAGCTCCGTATGACCGATGAAGAAATCAGGAAGCTTTCCCGTATTCATATTGTGGCATGTGGTACCGCATATCATGCAGGCATGACGGCAAAATATGTTATTGAATCCATGGCACGGATTTCTGTAGAGGTGGATATGGCATCCGAATTCCGTTACCGGAATCCGATCATTGAAGAGGGAGCACTGGTGATTGTCATCAGCCAGTCCGGAGAAACTGCCGATACCCTGCAGGCACTCCGCGATTCCAAGGCACGTGGAGCCAAGGTGCTGGGTATTGTAAATGTGGTTGGGTCCTCCATCGCAAGAGAAGCAGACAGTGTCATGTATACCTGGGCGGGACCGGAAATTGCGGTTGCGTCCACAAAAGCGTATTCTGCACAGCTGATTGCACTTTATCTGCTGGCAATGAAGTTTGCAAGAGTTAAGGGTACAATTTCGGAAGAGGAGTATCAGCAGCTTGTTTTTGATCTCCGCCGTCTGCCGGAGCAGATTGAACTGCTTCTTGGTAATAAGACCAGGATTCAGCGGTTTGCCAACCGTTATGTGGCCGCAAAGAGCGTTTTCTTTATCGGAAGAGGCCTGGATTATACATTATCCATGGAGGGCTCTTTAAAGCTTAAGGAAATTACCTACATGCATTCTGAGGCCTACGCAGCAGGTGAATTAAAGCATGGTCCGATTTCCTTAATTGAGGATGGAACACTGGTTATGGCCTCCCTGACTCAGGAGGATCTGTATAAAAAGACTATCAGCAACATCCGTGAAGTGAAGTCCAGAGGCGCATTTGTGTTAGCACTTACAACGACCGGACATGATGATATAGAGGATACTGCCGATTACGTACTTTATATTCCGCAGACGAACAGGTACTTCACCAATTCACTGGCGATTATTCCATTCCAGATGTTTGCCTATTATGTATCCATTGGTAAGGGACTTGATGTTGATAAGCCCCGTAACCTTGCTAAATCGGTAACTGTAGAGTAAGGAAGCCTGATTCCGCATCTTCGAGGAAAGAGGATGCGGAATTTTTAGATTACACAAAAGGATCATATTTAAGACACAATTTTAACACATTTGTTTCCTATACTGTGAATCATAGAAGAAAGGAAAGGTTTTAAGGAAAGGTTTATAAAGGAGGCAGTTATCATGGATGAGAACAGATATACGAATGATTATTATACAAACCGGAACCAGATGAATCAGGGGCAGGTAAATCAGAACCAGAATTCCTCTTCGGGAACGCAGGGAACCAATTATTACCAGACCTCTTCAACCAATTTTCAGCAGTCGCAGATGAATCATCAGCAGGCAAAACCCGTAAAACAGAAAAAACAATCCGGTGGATTTGGGAAAAAAGTTTTAGCAGGTCTGTGCTGTGGACTGGTATTTGGTGTCTTTGCAGGAATCGGTTTTCAGGCAGTGGATGCAGCACATGACGGATTTACCCGTGCCAAAAGTGCTTTTTCCGCAATGATGGGAAATTCCTCACAGGACAGTGCCCTGGCAGAGGCTTCCGGATCAGGAGATGCAGCAGAGGATGTGCTGCTTCCGGACAGCAGCTCCGATGCGGCAGAGGCATCCTCCGGCAGCATTAAACAGACGTTGGATAATCTGACACCACAGACGCAGACAGAGGCAGTTGTTACGGATGTTACACAGGTGGTAAAAGCTGTGATGCCGTCCGTTGTATCGGTGAGCAATACCTATGTACAGCGTGGAACATTTTTCGGACAGGAATACAGCAGTGAAGCAGTAAGCTCCGGCTCCGGCATCATTGTTGGTGAAAATGACAGCGAGCTGTTAATTGTCACGAACTATCATGTTGTAGAATCCGCGGATACCCTGTCGGTACAGTTTGTCGACGAGGAACAGGTACAGGCACAGATCAAGGGTACCGATGCGGATAAGGATCTGGCAGTACTGGCAGTCCAGCTCTCTGATATCAAGGAGGATACCCTGAACCAGATTTCAATTGCATCGTTAGGAAGCTCGGATGATCTGACAGTAGGTGAACCTGTTATCGCCATTGGTAATGCGTTAGGCTATGGTCAGTCCGTAACAACCGGTGTTGTCAGTGCTTTGAATCGTCCAATCGCTGTTACTTCACAGGAGGGTCAGACCGGGGATTCCCAGATTAATACCTTTATCCAGACCGATGCAGCAATTAACCCCGGTAATTCCGGTGGTGCATTACTGAATACCAAAGGTGAAGTGATCGGTATCAATTCCAACAAGATTGGTGGAAGCACCGTAGAAGGTATGGGCTATGCAATTCCGATTTCCGATGCAAAGCCGATCATTGAAGAACTGATGCAAAAGGAAACAAGACTGAAGGTGGATGAAGCCAATAAGGGCGTTCTCGGTATTACCGGTGTGAATGTCGAAGCGCAGTATTCCGAGGTCTATGGGATCCCGATGGGGGTTTACGTTTCTTCTGTAACCGATAATTCAGGAGCTGCGGCAGCAGGACTTGTCCGTGGAGATATCATTACCGCAATCAATGGTGAAACCGTAGAAACCATGGAAGAGTTAAAGGAAGAGATGAACTATTACAAGGCCGGTGATGTTGTGACTCTGACCATTATGCAGGGAAGCCCGACCGGATATCAGTCCAAGGATGTACAGGTTACGCTAGGAAAACAGATGAATGCCCAGTAAAAATCCGTAACAGTGATTAAAGATTGGTAATATTGGAAAGAATAAATTGTAAATCTCCCTAAAAGTTTGAAACATTTGATGAAAGAAAATTGCAACAGAAGACCGTGGCGTGAGCAGGTGTATATGCACCGCTTGCGCCATGGTCTTTTTGTGTAACAGTTCAGCCGTGCAGAAATGATTGTATAAGATGACGGAAAACACATATATTTGTTAGCCAATTTGTATCATCCGGCAGCTTATGAATGGTCATGGCTGAACTGTTACCTTTTTGTACGTTATTTAAAAACGACTGGCTCGTCGATATACTCGGTTTTTATGACAAGATATGGATAGGAAGCGGTGTCGTTGGCCGGAGCTTCACTGTCGGGAGAAGGACCGAGGAGTGTAGTGTCAAAGTAAATGGCGTTTTCGGTGAGATAGAGGTCATTTACGGTGATACCGAAGCCGCCGGCAGGCTGCTCACCATAGCCAATTCCAATGTAGAGAAAGCCATTGTCAGAATAAGTGATTTTGAAGGGATTGGGGTGTTTTTCCTGAATGACCTTCTGCATTTCCTCCGGAATGGCATCTTCGGACAAAACAGTGAATTCCAGATTTTTGATCCGGGCGAGGGAATCCTTCTGGTTCTTGCCTGCACAGGCAGTCATGAACAAAAGGACAAGCAGGCAAAACACGGAAAGAAGCCTTGGAAGCATTTTATTTGGAAAGGAGTGGAAAAGAATCAAGTTTTTCATGGAAAACCTCGAAATTAAAATTAAGAATTGGTTTATTTTATGTTTTGAAATCGCATGTTATGATATAATGATATAATAGTTCAGCCATGCAGAAATGATTGTATAAGATGACCGTGGGAGCTTGCTCACTAAGGGCAGCTTATACAATCATTTCTATAGGGCGGACGCCCGACATGAAATAAGCTGCCGGAAAACACGTATATTTGTTAGGCAATCTGTACAAACCGGCAGCTTATGAATGGTCATGGCTGAACGGCTACTAATGGATAGGACATAAAAAGAAAAACGATAGAGAGGTATTACATGCTGATAATTAAGAATGGTAAGATCATAGATCCTATAGAAGATGCGGTATATCCGGCAGATCTGTATGTTAAGGATGGCGTGATTGCAAGGATTGTAAGAAGGAGTGAGAACTCTTCGGATGAGAGTTGCAGCTGCGGAGAGAAGAAAAACGGATGTACCGATGTGGAGGTAGAAAGCGGATCCGAGGTGTTGGATGCAAAGGGAATGCTGATTGCGCCGGGGCTTGCGGATACGCATGTGCATTTCCGGGATCCGGGATTTACATATAAGGAGGATATTCTGTCGGGAGCGCAGGCCGCGAAGAAGGGCGGCTACACGCAGATCGTGCTGATGGCAAATACAAAGCCGTGTGTCGATCAGGTGGAGACCCTGCAATATGTTCTTCAAAAGGGGGCACAGACCGGAATCCATATTCACAGTTGTGCGAATGTGACCATGGGAATGGCCGGAAAAGAGCTTGTGAATATGGAACAGTTAAGTGAGGCAGGAGCAGTAGGCTTCACGGATGATGGTGTTCCGATCCTGTCGGAAGAGATGGTCACAAAGGCGATGGAGCAGGCAGCCTTTTACCATAAGCCGATCAGCTTCCATGAAGAAGATCCAGAGTATATTCAGAATAATGGTGTGAATGCCGGTAAGGCAGCAGCCTTTTATGGAATAGGAGGATCGAAGCGGGATGCGGAGATCACCATGATTGAGAGAGATATCCGGCTGGCACTTCAGACGGGAGCAACGGTTGTGATCCAGCATATCAGTACGAAAGAGGGGGTAGAGCTTGTCAGAAAGGGCAAGGCTGCAGGTGCAGATGTCCACGCAGAGGCAACCCCACATCATTTTACCCTGACGGAGGATGCGGTTATTGCGAAGGGAACGCTTGCAAAGATGAATCCACCGCTTCGGGAAGAGGGGGACCGGCAGGCAATTATAGCGGGTCTTCAGGATGGCACAATTGATCTGATTGCAACCGATCATGCGCCGCACAGCAAAGAAGAGAAAGAAAAACCGATTACGGAGGCTCCGAGTGGAATTATTGGTCTGGAAACAGCACTGTCTTTAGGGATCCGCGAACTGGTACAGAAAGGAATGCTTACCTATCCGCAGCTGATTCAGAGAATGAGTACGGCACCCTGTGCACTGTATGGCTTACAGGGAGGAACGCTGGAGGAAGGGAAAACGGCAGATCTGGTGATTTTTGATCCGGAAGAAACCTGGAGGGTTCAGAATTTTGCATCGAAATCTGCAAATTCTCCTTTTATCGGAGAGGAGCTTCCGGGAGTGGTACATGCGACCATCTGTGGCGGGCAGATGGTATATCGGAAGTAACCGCATGAGCAAAAGGAAAGCTGCCTGGCGGTGATTTTGCGAATGAGGTTCTGAATAGGCATTAGTATGAATAAATTACGCTGCGAAACAGTGGTTTTATGAAAGAAATCAGAGAAAGGAAAGATACAATGAATGCTCCGGTTTGGAGTCATTGAAGGAAAAGCAATTATGAGTAAAAAAGCAAAACAAACAGCGATCGTGCTTTCACAGCAGATGCTGGCAGAAGGAATTTATGATCTGTGGCTTGCAACGGAGCTTGCGAAGGAGGCAGGTGCCGGTCAGTTTATCGGAGTTTATCCGAAAAATGCCGCAACCCTTCTCCCACGTCCGATCAGTATTTGTGAGGTCAATGAGGACAAGACGGCACTGCGGCTGGTATACCGCGTTGCAGGAAAGGGTACAAAGGAGTTTTCTTCCTTTGAAAAGGGGGATACGGTAGAGATTCTGGGGATCCTCGGAAACGGATACAAGGTTTCTGAGCTTCTAGCAAAGAATCCGGAGTTTATGGAGATCACCCTGTATGGTGGAGGAATCGGGATTCCGCCGATGCTGCAGCTTTCTAAGGAGCTTGCGGCAGCAGGAAGGAAGCCATCTGTTTTTATCGGATACCGCGACAGTAATCTGTTCCTGAAGGAGGATTTTGAAAAATACGGCACGGTTTATGTGGCAACCGAAGATGGCAGTGTAGGAACGAAGGGCAATGTCCTCACTGCATTAAAGGAAACCGGCGTACAGCCATCCGTGATGATGGCGTGTGGTCCGATGATGATGCTGCGGGCAATCAAGCAGGAGGCTTCGGAGCGGGCTATTCCGGCATACATTTCACTGGAAGAGCATATGGCCTGTGGAATCGGAGCCTGTCTTGGATGTGTGTGCAGGACGACGAAGAAAGACGAACATTCACAGGTTCATAATGCAAGAATCTGCACGGAGGGACCTGTATTTCTGGCTGAGGAGGTTGAGATCTAAATGAACACAAGTGTAACAATCGCAGGAGTAACCTTTAAAAATCCGGTGATGACGGCATCGGGAACGTTTGGCTCCGGTATGGAATATGGTGATTTCGTAGATCTGAACCGTTTGGGAGCCGTTGTGACGAAGGGAGTTGCCAATGTACCGTGGACCGGCAATCCGACACCGCGTGTAGCCGAGGTTTACGGTGGGATGCTGAATGCCATCGGATTACAAAATCCGGGAATTGATGTGTTTTTAAAGCGGGATATTCCTTTTTTACAGCATTATGACACGAAGATTATCGTAAATGTCTGTGGAAAAACCGTGGAAGATTATCTGGAGGTTGTGGAAAAGCTAAATGACAGTGCGGCAGATATGCTGGAGATTAATGTGTCCTGTCCGAATGTCAAGGAGGGTGCGATTGCCTTTGGACAGAAGGCAGACTGCCTGTTTGATATTACCTCGAAGATTAAAAATGAGGCCAGGAAGCCGATTATTATGAAGCTGAGTCCGAATGTAACGGATATTACCGAGATGGCAAAGGCAGCAGAGGCAGCAGGGGCAGATGCGATTTCCCTGATTAATACGATCACAGGAATGAAGATTGACATTCATAAAAGAACCTTTGCACTGGCGAACAGGACGGGCGGCATGTCCGGTCCTGCGATCAAGCCGGTCGCAGTGCGTATGGTTTATCAGGCCTCCCATGCGGTTAAAATCCCGGTGATTGGTATGGGCGGCATTGCAACAGCCGAGGATGCGATCGAATTCCTGCTTGCCGGAGCAACAGCCGTTTCTGTCGGGGCGGTGAACTTTATGAATCCATATGCAACTGTTGAGATCACAGAAGGAATCGAACAGTATATGACAAAGTATGGCGTAGAAGATATTCATGAGCTGATTGGAGCTGTGAATTAAAAAAATTTCAAGGATCGTAACAGACATATTGACACAAATTGCATAGCTTTGAATAGTTACGAACTTTGTGAATAAACAACCCTCCGTAGGAATACAATGTGAATAAGTAAACCTACGGAGGGATTTTTATGGAGCTTCAAAAGCGTTCCTTACATATGGAAACACCCAGGCTTCATGCGTCGAAGCAGGTTGTGCTGGAAGACAATGTGATCATTCCGGACACCAATAAAGATGCGGATAAACTTCTTTTGGATAGAGGAAAAATTACAATAGAGGAGGTCAGCTCTTTTGAAGATGCAGTAACTGTTAAAGGAAAACTGCATTTCAAGGCTTTGTATCTGACCGAAGGAAACCGGGACGGAATTCCGGTCTCTCAGATGGAGGGCAGCATCCCATTTGAAGAAAAGCTGCAGATGGAGGGACTTCGCGTAGGCGAGCATGTACATGTGAAGGCAGTTTTAGAGGAGCTTGGAATTTCCCTGATTAATTCGAGAAAGCTCAGTGTACGTGCAATTATGGTTTTACATGCGGTGCGCGAAGAGGTGATGGAAGAAGACATTCCGGTTGCTTTATCGGGTGACGAACAGGTGGAATACCGTCGCAGATCTGTGGAAATAGCAACACTTGCGATGAAGAATCAGGATATTTTCCCGATTAAGGAAGAGATTGAAATTCCGGGAAGCTTTCCGAATATCAGGAGTCTGGTATATTGGGATGCAGAGCCGGTGAATCTGGATTTCAGGATACTGGATGATAAAATTGCGGTGCAGGGAGAACTGAAGGTGTTCTGCATGTATGCAGGAGACGGAGAAAAGGAGGAGCTTTATCATTATGAGACAGCGGTGCCCTTTTCCGGAAGTGTGGAGTGTCCCGGCTGCCGGGAGGGAATGATTCCGGTGATTGAATATGAAGTAGAAAACGGTGAGCTGTCCATCCGGCCGGATTATGACGGTGAAGAACGGATTCTTTTTGCAGATCTGGGAATCCGGATATTCTATTGCATTTACGAAGAAGAAAACATGGAAATGATCGGGGATGTATACGGGGTATCCAATGAGGTAGAGGAAAGCAGTAAGCCCATTACCTTCCGCAGGCTCCTGGCAAGGGCAAATGGAAAATGCAAGGTTTCCGGACACTTTAAGGCAGGTCAGGAAGGTGCGGGTATTTACCGGGTAATCCATACGACGGGAGATCTGATTCTGGATGAGCAGGAGGAAACAGAGAACGGAATCCGTTTAAGCGGTCAGATAAAGCTGCGGATCCTGTATGAAGACAGTAATGAGGATAAGCGGTTCGGAGTGATCCGTGGGGAAGTTCCGTTTGAGTATCTTTTAGAGGCAGAAGGAATGATGCCGGGAACGATCAGCTTCGTGCAGCCGCAGATGGAGCAGATTGCCGTATCGGTGATTGATACGGACGAAGTGGATGTAAAATGTGTGATTTTATTCCGCGGGGATCTTTTTGCAGCCTGGGAGGAACAGGTGGCAGAGCAGATCACACTTTCTCCGCTTGATTTGGAGAAGCAGTCGGCGCTTCCGGGAATCGCGGTCTACCGGATGAAGGACGGAGAGAGTCTGTGGGATATCGGAAAGCGGTATTATGTTTCGATCGAGACCCTGATGCAGACGAATAACCTGACCTCGCAGGAGGTCCGTCCGGGGGAGAAAATCCTGATTGTGAAATAAAGAATATGAAATTAATGAAGTGAAATAAAAAGAAACCGGGCGTTCGTTTTCAGATAAGTGCTGAGAATGAAAGCAGCGGTTTCTTTTAATTTTCTTCCGGGTAGGGTTTCTTCTGATTGGTGCGGCCGAGCAGATAATCAACACTTGTATCGTAGAAATCAGCAAGGGCAATCAGAACATGGGTAGGAATGTCATTTTCTCCGGTTTCATATTTAGAGTAACCCGTCTGAGACATATGCAGTAATTTTGCAACCGCAGTCTGAGACAGATCACGATCTTCTCTTAAGTCTCGTAATCGTTTATACATTGTCACTACCATCCTGTAGATACGCTTTTATGTTTCTATGCTATGAAGTATATCTAACCTGTTTCAGACTATTGACTTTTAACCTAAAACAGGTTAAAGTGCATATGAATAAAGAAATTTACAGAAAAGGAAGGTGTATGATTGATGAAAGCAAAACGGATAATGAGTCTATTATGGATAAGTGTAATGATGGTTACAGTGACTGCCTGTGCAAAGACAGGTGCAGTGGTAACAAGTTCTTCTAATACTACGCAGGAAACGGCGACAGTGAAAGAAGCAGATGAAAATATGCAGGAAGCAAAAGAAACAACACAAACAACCATCTCTGAAAAATCTGATGATAAGTTCGAAAAAGAGGAGCCTAAAAAGACCAAGAGTAAATCCTCTTTGCTTGATCCACAGCTAATATCATTTGAAGAAAATCAATTTTCAAATTATTTGGAAGAAACTGTTCAGCCTGAAAATATTGTTACCAGGATCTTTGGATTTAATGCTCCGGATGGGTATATTACGGAAGATCCGTCAGATGTTTTATTACAATTAGAAAACCTGGGAGAGGCTTCCTATATTGCTGTGGCTGATGATGGGAAGGGATATCTCTATATATTTGATTTGAATCAGCCTGCCGATACAATCCGGGATTATCTTAAAAATGATACATGGCCGGAACTGTGTGATTTCAGTAATGGGATAAGTTATCCAATGCTGCTTATGGGCGCTTCCGTAAATAATATTGAAAAAGAAGAAACACTTGATACCATTTATGGAGGCTGTGATATTCTTTTCGCAGAATTGGAGACGGATGCATATGTTATGGAACTTTTGGAAGCAGAGAATCCAATTTATGTAGAGGCTGCATATTTTTCACTTAAGACTGCAGTCACGGATACCAGTCGGATTACAAAAGATATTGCGATTATGTATCTGTATTCGCCGGAGGATGCATCCACGAATACCTACCAGGGATACCTTGAAAAGCTGCTTCCTGCTATGATTACACCTATAAATTCGTAAGAATTTTTAGGGTGAGGCTGCAAATTGGAGGAAAGAAACCTTTACATTTATTTCATAACAATGATTGAACAGTTCGATATATTTTTTTTAGGACTCTCCGATAAAAGCACAGCCATCGTAAATCTGATCTTCAGAAATAGGAACACCATGATAAAGATATGGGAAGACGGTAGATGCTGTTTTAGATTTTGAGCAGGGATAAAGAATCCGTGCATAAATCAGTTGTGCAATCATGTCATAAAGGTCAAACTGGAATCTTTTTTGTGATGCAAGGATGTCGATGGTTTCTCTCACATTCAGTTCCGAAAGAAGAGAAGAAATAAGAAAGTATCCGATGTTTTTTTCAAGCTGGACAGTGAATGCTCTGGGGCATGTTTTATTAGCAACAGAATCCGCATGTGCTCTGTTCTTGCTCTCTACATATTTCTGATAATAAGAAACCGGGATTTCGTTTTTAGATAAATACTGAGAATGAAAGCAGCGGTTTCTTTTAATTTTCTTCCGGGTAGGGTTTCTTCTGATTGGTGCGGCCGAGCAGATCTGTATGACTGAATTGTTATAGATTAACAAATTTTTAATGAAAATAAATAAAAAACTATTGAAATTCACTAAAAGTTCTGCTATGCTAATTTTATTAATCAGATGAGCATAGGAAAGAAATTGCAATCAATCATCTATATCTTCTAACTCAAATAAAGGCACTTATATCGTGCAGATATCATGTTTCTACAATTGTAACGGTTCAGACATGCCTATTCATAAGCTGTCGGATGGTGCATATTGGCTAATAAATATATGTGCTTTCCGGCAAGTTACTTCATGTTGGTCATCCCCCCTATAGAAAGGATGAAACTGTTTCCTATAATTTATGCTGAAAATCGTTACCCTGTTTGTAATGAATCAGAGCTATAGGGATGAGAACGGGTATGGGATACTGTTATGCGCATTTTGAGATAAAGAGCAGAATGCACAGCGGTATTTTGCTAAATATGCAGGGGAAAGAACGAAAAGGAGGAGATCTATGGGAAAATATGATACGTGTATGCAGGAGTATCTGCAGAATAAGCAGTACTTTGCAGATTTATTTAATGGCTGCTTCTTTCATGGGAAGCCCGTAATCTGTGCCAGTGAACTGACAGAAGCCTCGGAAGGATATGTGGTGGATCAGGATAACACCATTACATCTGAAAAGCCCCTGGCTGCCGTGAAGGTGAAGAAGGGCGGGGATGAGGATTGTTTTCAATGCTCCGGGGATAGGATTCTCGATCAGGCAACCGTTTCTGATGCCGCTGGAACAGAAATTCAGATTGAGAAGAGCAGACCTCGGCCGGGAAGAAGACGAGACACAAAAGCGAAGTTAATGAGAGATGTTAAGATGCAGTTACGTTCCGGAACCGTCTTGCAGGTGCTTGCTGTTGAAAACCAGAGTTATATTAATTATGGAATGCCGGTCCGGATTATGGGATATGATGCGGCAGAATATAATCGTCAGATGAAGGAGCACAGACAACGGGTGAGTGTTTTGTGGAAGCAGGTGGAAAGCTCCGGACAGTATGATACGCTCGCTATTCCGGTTACTTATGCAGAGTATATGTCAGGAATTCTGAAAACAGACCGGCTGCATCCGGTGTATACGATCTGCCTCTATAGTGGAACAGAAACCTGGGACGGCCCCAGAAAGCTGTCGGATATGATGGAGTTTCGTGCAGAGACGGATCCACTAAAGGAATATTTTTCTGACTATCCGGCCAATTTATTCTGTGTAAATGAGCAGAAAGAATTTGAATGCTTTCATACTGAATTACGGGAGCTGCTTCGGGCGATGAATTACCGGAAGGATAAGAGGAAATTTCTTAGTCTGGAGAAGGATGAACAATATGCACATTTATCCAAAGAAACCTGGGAGGCGATTGCAACCATGACGGGTCGTAGCTTTTTTGAAGAAAACAGAGAAACATATAAAAGTCAGAACGGAGATCAGGAGGAGTACAATATGTGTCAGGCATTACGGGAAATAAGAGAGGACTTTTTTAATGAGGGTAAAGCAGAAGGAAGAGAAGAAGGAAGAGAAGAAGGAAGAGAAGAAGGAAGAGAAGAAGAACGGGAAGTGGGGATCAGACGGTTAATTGAAGATAACCTTGAAGAGAAGAAGACCAATGAAATAATTATACAAAAATTGATCCGTTGGTTTTCTATGGACGAGCAGACGGCACAGCTGTATCTGGATAAGTATGCTGGTTCAGGAGTTTAGGCATTTCCTGTTTCATGAATAATTTCAGTATTATAACAAGTAAGGTCAAGTAAATTAATTTGCTTAATTGCTTGATTTTTAGAATCAGGGGTTTACTTTTTGTTCCGGCTGGCCGATGATATAGATGAGATAAGTATTATTATCATCATTTTAAAACCAGGGAGGGACTTTCAATGAGTGTAAATGGAATTACATCAGGTTCAGAAGCATACAGCGCATATGCAACTGCTTCTGCCAAATCAGCAACCGCAACAACGACAGACACAGAAAAGAAAACAAATACAACAACCGACGCCGGTGTCATATATGAGCCTTCTAAGGAGACCGCAGCAGCTTCTACGAAAAAGACCTACAAGCCGGATACAGCAACCATAGCAAAGATGAAAGCAGATGCCGATGCCAGAACAGAACAGCTTCGCAGTCTTGTAGAAAAGATGATGACCAAGCAGGGAGAGACCTATGGTAAGGCTAATGACATCTGGAGTGTATTATCCAGTGGCAACTTCACCGTAGATGCTGCTACTAAAGCACAGGCACAGGCCGATATCGCGGAAGATGGTTATTGGGGTGTTTCCCAGACATCCAGCCGTATCCTTGATTTTGCGACTGCTTTAACAGGTGGTGATCCGGGCAAGATCGAAGAGATGCGTAATGCATTCAAGAAAGGTTACGAACAGGCTGAGAAGACCTGGGGCGGTAAGCTTCCGGAGATTTCCCAGAAGACCTATGATGCTGTTATGGAAGGTTTTGACAAGCTGGCTAAGGAAGCAGGACTTGATACTGCTAACTAAATGACAGGATGCAGAGGTTAGTTTGAATAGGTAGTGAATTAGAAGAAACCGGCTTTTCGTATATGGATTTTTATCTATATATGGAGGGTCGGTTTTGGGTTAGAAAATTTACAAATACCATATACAGTGCTTGACATGGTATGGTACAATATGATTAAGAACAGTAAAGTTGTAAATAATATTCTGATAAATCGTGTCAGGAGGTGGAATGAATGGCAACATCAACGTTTAGTAAGCAGTTTGCAGTAAATCAGGAAAAAGCAACAGAATTTGTAAACGCGATGTCTCAGGCAGTGACTCCCACATTGCATCAAAGCTTTCACACTAATGCAGTTCATCTATCGCAGGAAGAAGAATTACGACAGAGATTGTCGAGGGCATTAAATAAATAGTGATAAATTATAAAGTAATACCATTGGGAGAAATACTTAATAAAGAGTATGATGTACAATTAATTGAACAGGCTTTTAAAGAGTTCTCTTGTCAACGTGAAACTGACTTAGAGAACTTTTTAATACAGAAAGCAATTCCATATGAAAAAACAAATTATGGAAAAACCCATTTGATTATTGATGAAGATAAGCTTAAGAACGAAGGAAAGTTTGTTGTTGCAGCGTACTTCACAATAGCACAGAATTCGATCGATATTTCACAATTATCTGGTAAGAAAAAACGTAAAATGCTTGGAGCATATCCCGGGCGAGATTCTCTTAATTCAATTCCCTCATATTTAATTGGACAATTAGGAAGATGTGATGCTTACTCTGGAAAGGAGTTAAGTGGGCAGCAGATTTTAGATGAATGCTATCATGCAATCAGTATTGCAGCTAGAGTGGTGGGTGGCAATCTGCTCATTGTAGAATGTCGGGAATGTATGTATGATAAATTTTATGAGAAAAAAGGATTTAAAAAGCTTTATGATGAATTAAGTGATGAGGGATTATATACACTTTATCAGAAAATTAATTTTGAAGATTATTGGAACAGATTTGAGAAGTAAATGAGTAACAGTTCAGCCATGCAGAAATGATTGTGTAAGATGACCGTGAAAGCTTGCTCACTAAGGGCAGCTTATACAATCGTTT
>OLGB01002245.1_pt1 | contig 21128 bp, 19 predicted proteins | sample 1605691 | NCBI WGS metagenome assembly OLGB01 (sample SAMEA3888925, study PRJEB22519) | human gut metagenome | biome: human gut; feature: human-associated habitat; material: faeces | place: Denmark | collected 2010 | reverse complement strand
GGAGGCAGCAGATGTATCATTAATCTGAGACAAAATATTTGAAGTCAGATTCCAGTCATAACCGTCAACAATAAACTCGTCAACAAGCATTAAAGGACAATCATAATTATCAAATAATTCAATATCATCTTCCCAATCCACCTCTTTAGCTACATCATAATTGGGATTCATATAATCAACATCAGACTTTCCGACAGTAGCTACAACCTTCATGTCACAGCCCCCATCTAAAGCCATATCAAATCCTTTAATTAATGCATCATCATTAACTAAGTTAATAGCCCTAACTCCATGATTATAAGACTCAATGATAATATCAGCTATTGCATCAGGATTTCTATGCAAATCCAAATCATACAATCTAGATCTATGGCCAAAATAAGGTTCAGCTATAAAAGGAGCATTACCTAAAATCATTCTGGGAACTGATTTGTTTTTAAATTCAAAATCATCTTGAAAAATGAAATCACAACCAGATTATTCTTCTTTTTCAACTACAACAGCAGTCCCATAAGCAAGAATCTCCTGCATAACATTAGAAATATCATTAGAATCAAAACGTACTGCAACAATAGCATTTCCACCTAATTGTTTGGCATGTTCAATTAATCTTTCCAATGCTTCATCCCTTGAATCTTCCATCATGGAAACATATTCTTTAATTTCACCACCAACTAAAGAGCGTAAACCGGCAGATACCTGACCGCCTACACCTCTACTTCTAACAGTTAAACCATAGACAAAACCTTTTGTTTCAATAATTTTAAAACCTGGTATTTCATTTGCAGTTGCTATTGGAAATTCATTTACAGATACCATAATAAAAACCTCATAAATATATGCAAAATAATTAAAATTTTAAATATTAAGAAATATAAAATTTTAATCAGTATTTATTTTATTAATTTATAAATTTAATAAATTTTTCTAATAAATAAAAACAAATAAAAATGGTGAAATAATGAAAGTACTTATTGCAGATGCAATTAATGAAAAAGGTATTGAAAATTTAAAGGAGGCTGCAGAAGTCGTTGTAGACACTACAATCACTCCTGAAGAATTAGCAAATACAATTCATGAATATGAAGGTATTATCGTAAGAAGTAGAACAAAACTTACTAAAGAAGTTATTGACAAAGCAGACAATCTTAAAATAATCGCAAGAGCAGGTGTTGGAGTAGACAATATTGATTTAAATGCTGCTACCGAAAAAGGTATTATGGTAGTTAACTCTCCAGAATCAACCTCCATTACTGTAGCAGAACACACTATGGGATTATTACTCAGTCTTGCTCGTAAATCAGCAATTGCAGACAAATCTGTAAAAGAAGGTAAATGGGAAAAGAAAAAATTCATGGGTGTTGAACTTAGAAACAAAACCCTCGGTGTAATCGGAATGGGTAGAATCGGTTCACAGGTTGTAAACAGATGTAAAGCATTTGAAATGGATGCTGTAGCATACGACCCATACTTGCCTGAAGAAGTAGCTGCTCAAATGGGAGTGGAATTAACTGATTTGGAAACTGTGCTTAAAAAAGCTGATTTCATTACAATCCATGTACCTCTTACTCCAGAAACCAAACACTTAATTTCTACAAAAGAGTTTGAATTCTTAGGATTTTTGCCATTAAATAAAAAGTTAAGAAGGCAAAAACTAAAAGAAATAGAGAATTCAAGTAAAACAATAATAATTTATGAAGCACCACATAAAATGAAGACAACACTTGGTGATTTAAAAGAAATATTAAAAGATAGAAAAATAGTATTGGCAAGAGAATTAACTAAAATTCATGAGGAATTTATTAGAAAAAGTATAGATGAATTATTAAGTGAAATAGACACAATAAAAGGAGAAATGATATTAATTATTGAAGGAAATAAAATAGATACAGAAGAATGTAAAAATTTTGAAGAAATAAAAAAGATTAGAGAAGATGGAACAGAATATTGGAATTCAAGAGAACTAAGTGAAGTATTACAATATAAAAAATGGGAAAATTTTTCAAAAGTAATAGACAGAGCAAAATTAGCTTGTGATAATAGTGGATTAAGTATTCAAGACCATTTTCCTGAGGTCAGGAAAATGGTCGAAATAGGCAGTAATACTGTGAGAGAGCTATTAGATTATGAGCTTTCAAGATATGCATGTTATTTAATAGTGCAAAATGGAGATCCAAGAAAAGAAGTTATTGCATTAGGACAAACTTATTTTGCAATTCAAACACGAAAACAGGAAGTAAAAAGATTGAAAGATAAAAAAACGAAATTGATGTTAAATGAATAAAATATTATTAAGTAAAGATTTTAAATTCGCCACACTCTGTATGACGAATTCGATAAAAGTTATGTAAATTGAATTTGACAAATACAAAACAATATGTTAAAATATAAATTATATTTGAGAGTTTACCTAGAATAGTAATGTTTGAGCGGTAAAGAGTAGTAAAAATAGAAAACTACTTACACTTATAAAGTAAGAGATAAAAGTCTTACAAAGGAGTCTTAAAAGATTCTTTTGTGAGGCTTATTTTTTATAGGAGATGTGATATAAATGAATAAATATAGGCTTGAAGAATATAAAGAAGAGTATTTTAATATTTTATATGAAATGAAAAAAGATAATTTTAAATGGTATGTAGAGAAATTGTATGGTTGGGATGAAGAAAAACAAATTAACTTTCTTAAAGATTTTATAGAGGAACATAGAAACCATATAAGAGTTATTAAATTGGGCAATGAAATTATAGGAATTTTCACTAATTATATTGATGAAAATAATGAAAGTGTGATAAGTTTATTTTATATAGATAAAAAATATCAAGGACAAGGTATTGGAACAGACATATTAAATAAACAACTTGAAGTTGATAGAAAAAATAATAGAAATACAATATTGCAAGTATTTAAAGAAAATCCTGCGAGATTTTTATATCAAAAGGTAGGCTTTAAAATATATGAAGAAACAGCTTCACATTTTAAAATGAGAAAATTGGTAAGGGAGAGTTAGAAGTGGAAGATAATATTTATATATTTAAAAATAATAAAATAAATGTTAGAGATGTAAAAAAAGAAGATTTAATATCTGTTGCAGAAATTGCTGTTAATGGGTGGAAAATAGCATACAGAGGTATTGTTGATGATGAATATTTAGACAATTTAACTATAGATGAGAAATATAAAAAAATATTAAAAAACTATACTCAAAATGGATTTGTTGTTGCTGAATTAAATAATGAGATAGTTGGATTTTGTAGATATAGAACAGGCAATTATTATAAAGATGAGTATCCTAATGTTGACTGCGAAATTTCTGCATTGTATGTAAAGCCAGAATACAAAGGAAATGGAATAGGCAAAGAATTAGTTAAATGTGTTATAAACCAATTTAAAGAAAATGGATATACTAAAATGGTAATATGGTGCCTTAAAGACAATTATGCATCAAGATCATTCTATGAAAAAATGGGTGGTGTTTATTGTGGAGAAAATATAATTGAAAGAGGAAATAAAGAATATAAGGAAGCAGGATATATATATAATTTAAAGAAACTACCAAAAGATGAATTAGAATTAGTACTGCCAACAAAAGAATACAAAAAGCAAGTTGAAGAATATTTACAAGAATTTTTGGATAATGGAGAAAATGAAATTGCAGGAGATGGCGGGCTTGATAGAATTAAAGATTTTGATAAATGGTTAAAAAAGGTTCAAAATGATATATCTATTAACACGATAGATAAAGATAGAATTCCTGCAACATTATATTTGACTGTTAGAAAATCAGATAAAAAAATAGTTGGTAACCTACAAATTAGACATTTCTTAAATGATAAATTATTAAATTATGGTGGACATATAGGTGATAGTGTAAGACCTTCTGAAAGAAGAAAAGGTTATGCAACAGAACAAATAAGATTGGCATTAGAAAAATGTAGAGAATTAGGAATAGATAATGTTTTAATGGATTGTGATAAAGCAAATATTGGATCAGCTAAATCTATTCAAAATAATGGTGGTGTTCTTGAAAATGAAACATATGTTGCGAATGAAATTGTACAAAGATATTGGATTAGTTTAAAGAAAAGATTTGTTACTAATCCTAATAATATGGAAATTGTTGAAAATGGGAGACTAAGAATAAAAAACTTTAATAATTCAGATTTTACAGGAGATATCGCATTAATAAAATTTAATAAAATGTATAAACCATATGTGGTAGAAAATATTAATTTATGTATGGCAAATAATAACTATAAATGGCTTGAATTTTATGATTATAGTAAGAAATGTAGATTAACTGCAATGTATAATGATAAAAATGAAATTATAGAATGGTATTTTGATATTGCAAGAAAAATAGGAAAAGAGAATGGAATGCCATATGAAGATGACTTATATCTTGATGTTGTTGTAACTCCAAAAGGAGATATAATATTACTTGATGAAGATGAATTAAAAGAAGCTTTTGAAAGAATGGAAATTACAAAAAAAGAATATGATGAAGCATATCAAGAGGCAAAGAAATTAATGGATGAATTGAAAAGAGAAAAAGATAGTTTACAAAAATTTACTGATAAATATTTAGAAATAATGTTAGGAGATGATTAAAATGCCAAAATTAGTATTAATATGTGGACCTCAGGCTGTAGGAAAAATGACAGTAGGTCAAGAATTAACAAAAATAACAGATTTAAAACTATTTCATAATCATATGACAATAGAACTATTATTACAGATATTTGAACATAAATCAAAAGAATTTAAGGAATTAAATTCTTTATTTAGAGAGCAAATTTTTCAAAAATTTGCAAACAGCAGTGAATATGGACTAATATTTACATATGTATGGGCTTTCAATATGAAAGAAGATTGGGAATATGTTGAAAATATATCTAAACTGTTTAAGAAGAATGGAGGAGAGTTTTATATTGTAGAACTGGAAGCAGATATAAATGAGAGATTTTTAAGAAACAAAACCGAAAATAGATTACAACATAAGCCAACCAAAAGAAATATTGAGTGGAGTGAACAAGAATTATTAAATAGTGTAACTAAATATAGACTTAATTCAGAACATGGTGAAATAAAACAAGAAAATTATCTTAGAATAAACAATACAAATTTATCAGCAGAAGATGTTGCTAAAATGATAAAAGATAAATTTGAATTATAGAAAAGAGGAAACAAAAATGAAGTATTTTAAAAAATTATTAGGAGATAGAATATATTTATCTCCAAGAAATATAGAAGATGCAGAAAAATTTACAGAGTGGATGAATGATTTTGAAGTTACAGACTACACTGGAAGAAGTGGAGCAATTATGTCACTAGAAGGAGAAAGAAAATATTTGCAAGAAAATTCAAATCCAGAAGCTACTTTTTCAATTATAACTTTAGATGAAGATAAACTAATTGGAACTGTTGGATTAGAAAGAATTGACCATATGCATAGAACAGCAACATTAGGAATTTTTATCGGAGATAAGGAATATTTAAGTAAAGGATATGGTACTGAAGCAATAAGATTATTGCTGGATTATGGTTTTAACTATATGAATTTACATAGTATAAAATTGCATTTAATGAGTTTTAATGAAAGGGCTCTGAAGTGTTATAAAAAATGTGGTTTTAAAGAAACTGGAAGGATTCGTGAAAATAGATTTATTAATGGAAAATATTATGATACTATAGCTATGGATATTTTAGAAAATGAATTTAGTGAAAGCTATATAAGAAATAAAAATATTAAATAATCCTGTTCAACAATTCTAATGTGCTTTATAAAATCAAGTCAAGGTTAAAATGCATGTGCTACCGCACAACCTTGACTAAATTTTAAAAGCACATTATTTTTTTGCTAAGAGGATTTAAGGATAAGTATATTTAAACAAGTAAACATAAACACATATAAAGTTCTAAATACCTAATTAAAAATAAAGGCAGGATAGCGTGCATCACGCAACGCCTATACACATAGAAGGACAAGCCTTCTAGAGTTAATCAAAGAACAAAAATTTTATGCAAAAGTGATGCAGAAATTCACCCAATGAACTACAAAAAATGCCGTTTTGAGTGCGAAAGTTCACTAAGTGAACTCACTAAAAAATATCCTAAATTTATATTTGAAATAGAAATAAGGAAAATAAAAGGAAATTGATTTTATAAAAATAGGATAATATAATGGTAGCATGAAAAAGTAAGAGCAAGAAAGATTGGTTAAAAGACTAATTTCATATTAGTTTTTTATAAAAAAATGCAACCAAATGAAGAAAAATGGTAATATATAAATGTAAGATATATCTTAAAAGGAGTTTAGATTAAATTGGAAAGAACAATAGATAAAATACAAAATTACATAGTAAATAATGAATTAGAAATGGAAAAAATTATAAAAGATTACAATAACTATATAAGTACAATTATTCATAATTCACATTTTACTTTTTTAAAGGAAGATGAGGAAGAAATAATAATAGACGTATATTTAACCTTATGGAATAATAAACAAAAGTTGAATGTTAACAAAAGTATGTCAGCATATATAGCAGGAATAACGAAAAGACTAATTCTTAAAAAATGCAGAACTAATAAGCAAATAGAAAATATAGAAGATTATTCAGATGAGTTAGTAGAATGGCAAAACATTGAATTGAATTACTTTGAAAGTCAGCAAAATCAATTAATTTTAAATGAGTTAGAAAAAATAAAAGCAATAGATAGAGAAATATTCGTTTCTTATTACTATGAAGAAAGAAAGATTAAGGAAATTGCAATTATTTTTGATATGTCAGAAAGCAAAGTTAAATCTAAACTATTCAGAATAAGAAAAAAACTAAATAGAATTCTAAAAAAAGGAGGGTATGATTATAATGAATGAACAAGAATTATTAAAAAAATTCAAAATGAATGTTGCAATTAATAACTTTAAAAATGAATATAATAATAAACATACCCTAAATGAAGAAGAAAAATGGAGGAGGTATATGATAAAAAAGAAACTAGTTGCAATTACTTGTGGTGGTATTATAATGATAACAGGAGGAGCATTAGCTTATAATAAAATTATTTCTAGCTTTGGATTTGGACAAGGAATTGATACTGCAGCAGAAAATGGTTATATAGCAAAACCAGAAATGGATTATATAGCATCAAATACAACTGCTACTGATCAAAAGACAAATATAACTGTAAATAATATTAATGTAAATACTAAAATAGAAGATTTTATAATGGATGACATAACAATAGGAGCGCACTTTACACTTGAAATTAATACAAAAATAAATAAAACAATAGATTTAGATAATCTACAGGATATAGAACTTAAAGACTTAATTATAACTGATGAAGAGAAAAAAATTTTATATTGTATGGATAAAGATGCATTTGAAAAATATTGCAAAGAAAACAATTTAAACTATAAATTTGGTGAATTTAATGAAAACTATTATAATTGTGGACTAAATGTGATTCTAAAAAAGCATGATAAAAAAACTGGAATTATACAGTTTACATATAACTTGTATTCAGGAGATAAGAGTTTTCCGAAAAGTAAAAAATTAAATTTCGATTTTAATGAAATACAGGTAACAGATAAAAATACAGTTGTTAGTATAAGTGGAAATTGGAAGATGAGATTTGATGTTCCAAAAGAGATGTATAATAGACAAAGTATATCTTATAGAGTAGTATCTTGCGAAAATCCAGATTTTGAAGTGACAAATGCAACACTAACTAATACAGGATTTGAGTTTGGACTAATTATATCAAATATGGGACTTCCAGAAGGAATAGAATTAATAAATAAATTAGAGAAAAAAGTAGTAGATGGAGAAATAGATATTAATGAATATAATAAAAGAATGAATACAGAAAAAGAATTAATAGAAGCAAGAGAACAATATGATAATATAAAACAGCCAATAGCAATTTATGAAAGGAATAATACGCCAAACAATCAAAATATTGAAAATGTAACTTATGTTGAAAATGAGAAGGGCGAAAAGTTTACATCAACTATGAGTCCAGGCAGAAGACAAGATGCTAATTATATAGATGGAAATAAGTTTAGTTTCTATGAAACGTTTAGCCTAACTACATATAATGCAACAGATAGAATAAAAGTTAGAGTAATGCTTAAAGGAAAGCCATATATTATAGAGCTAGAACAAGTAAAATGATTAACAAATGGTTTATTGGAAAAAGTAGAAAGTAAAATAAATTGCAAGTATTGTAAAAAATATAACTAAATTAAATATAAAAGAATAATTATAAAAAATATGAACAAGTTAAATTAGCTTGTTTATATTTTTTATCTTATATAATATCACAGAAGAATATAATTAGTAGATAGTGATAACTACACATCAGAAAGAGGTAGTACAATAATTACTTTCAAACAAGCTTATGTTGATACATTAGAAGTTGGAGGACATACATTAAAAGTAGCATTCACAAATGGTGGAGAGGCAACAACAACATTTACAATATTAACAAAGACAGAAGAAAATAACTATAATAACAATAATGCAAATAACAACGATAATACTAATACTCCTTCAAAAACAGAAAACGAAGATAAGAAAGACAATAGCTCAAATCCAAAAACAGGAGATAATGTAATTATATATGTAGCAATAGTGAGTATGTCAATATTAGGTTTAGGAGCAACAACAAAAGTTGCAAAAAAGAAAAAAATGAGCTAAAATAAACATACAAAAGAGAGGACTAGAACTTTCTAGCACTTTTTTTAAAAATAAAAAAGAATTACTAAAATACACAAAGGCTGTATTTGAACTTGCTGATAAAGAAAAATAAAAATTACAATAAAAAGATATAACACAAATTAATGACAGTTATAGAAAAATCTGTATAGATGTAGATGAAATATAAGAAGGAGATGTATTTATGAAAATAGGAATAGATATAGATGGAGTAATATTAGACTATGAAAGAGTATTAAGAACATATGGGGATCTATATGATTTTATAGAGTTAAAAAAGGGTGGAATTATCAATAGGAATGAACATTATTTGAGAAATAGATATAGCTGGACAGAAGAAGAAAGAATGAATTTTGTAAATAAAAGTTTTTTAGAGCTTTCAAAGCAAGCTCAACTTATTCCAGGTGCAAAAGATGTAATTAACATGCTTAAAAATGAAGGCAATGAATTAATAATAATATCTGCAAGAGGTGGTATGATAGAAGAAATGAAAGATGTTGCAATGAAAAAATTTGAGAAAGAGGATCTTTCATTTGATAAGTATTATTGGAAACAAGAAGACAAATTAGAGGCGGCTGAAAAAGAAAAAATTGATTTAATGATAGACGATTCATATGATGTTTGTAAAAAATTATCAGAAAATAAAATTAAAACAATTTACTTCAGAGATAAAGATATGAAAAAGTTAGAACAAAATGAATATTTAAAAGAAGTTAGCAACTGGGGAGAAATATATAGATATGTAAAAAAAGCTTCGATGTAGATAATTTACGAAAGAAACAAGGAAAAAGATAATAAACAAAAAAATGAACAAAAGCAAAAAAACAAATGGAAGGTAGGTAGTTATTTTGAAATCAGAATATTCAGAATATAGAAAAGCGTTTACGGAGCTTTATGAAATTCTTAAATTAATGCCACAAGAATTATTAGATAAAATACCATCAAAATTTTTGGATATGATAGAAGATGAAAGAGATAAAGAATATTTTATAACCATTAAAGAACCATTAGAAGAACAAAATCTTAAGAATGAAACTATAATAATTCTAGGATTAATATATAGAGATTTTCTATGCTCTCCTGAAGAAAAGAAAAGATTACAAGAAAGGGATGCAAAAGAATTACAAGAAGCACAAAAATCATTAGAAGAAGAACTTAGAAAAAAACATAATTCTGATGATATATTTAAGAATAAGCAAGAGAAGCCAAAAAATAAACAAGTAAAAGAGAATAGATTAACAGTTATACAAGAGGAAAAATGGTATAAAAAGATATTTAATATTATAAAGGACCTATTTAATAGAAAATATTAGTAAAGAGTATTGACTTTTAAATATGTTTAAATTAAAATAAAAATTAGTGCATCCATAAAGTGTACTAATAATATATAAGGGGGAAAAAAAGTGAAAAAACAAATTACAATATTTTTAATTATTGCAACATTGCTAATAAGTTTATTTACAATGACAGGATGTAGCAATAAAAATGAAAATCAAAATGATAAAAACGAAATAAAAGAAACAAACAATGTAGAAAATAAAACAGAAGATGTAGACAATAAGACAGAAGGTGAGGAAGAGAAAAATACAACAACTCAACAAGAAAAAACTGAAAACACAACAAAACCAATCGATAAGACACCTATAGATATAAATGATAGCAAATCATATTTCTTTGTTGTAAAAGGAAAGAAATATTATGCTGGTGACAAAATTAGTGAACTAACATCTTCAGGATTTACTTTTAATAAAACTGGTTCAGAAAAAGAAATACCAGCAAATGGATATTTAATTGGTGGTGGTAGTGTTCAAAATTCAGACAAACGTACTGTTTTTAATATAACACCATATAATAATACAAATGCAAAAATAAAGGGCGCAGAAGCAAGTATTGGTGGATTTAGTGTGGATAATTATGGCTACAAATACCTTTCAGGAGATGTTGAAATATTTGGTGGTATAACAATTGGAACTGCAATGGAAGATGTAAAAACTGTTTTTGGTGAACCATCTAAAACAACAGAAGGTACATCAAGTAATGGACCAACATACACATATGAAGCAAAAGCAAGTTATAGATATTTTATTATTGGCTTTGATAAAGATGGAAAAGTAAGCTCAATAAAATGGCAAAACTTTAATTTTGACAATAAATAATCAAATTTATATTATTAGTTTAAATACAAAGACATTGTACTTAATATATGTACAATGTTTTTTTGCATCAAAATAAAGAAAAATAGAATAATAAAAGTATAGAAGGTTTAAATATAATAAAAAATATTAAAATAATTGAAATTAAACAATTTTTCTAATATAATACTTATGATAAATTTAAATTATAGAGAAAAGAAAGAAGGTAATAGATATGAAAGAAATAAAAATAAATATCAAAGGAATGGTATGTGAAGGCTGCCAAAAGAGAGTTGAAAATGCACTAGGAAATATAGACGGGGTAGAAAAAGTAACAGCAAACTATAAAGATGGAACTGTTTTAATTATAAGTAATAAAGAAATTGATAAAGCTATATTTAATGAGAAAATTGAAGACATTGGATTTGAAGTAGTAGAGGAAGATTGATATGAAAAAAATTATTTTATCGATAGATGGAATGACTTGTAGTGCATGTTCGAATGGACTTGAAAAATATTTGAATAAACAAAATGGCATAATAAATGCATCTGTAAATTTAGTAATGGCTAATGCAACAATTGATTATGATGAAAATATATTAAATAAGGAAAAAATTGAAAAGTATGTAAAACAAGCAGGATTCTTGAGCCTAGGAACATTTAAAGAGTTTAAAATTGAGGAAAGAGGAAAACTAGAAAAATTTAAATTTATATTTTTTTCAATTTTAGCAATTATTCTTATGTACATTTCAATGGGACATATGATTGGATTACCGATTATAGATAAACTTAATCCACATTATAATCCTATAATATATACAAGTACATTATTAATTTTAACTATACCATTTTTGATATACGGATTTGATATTTTAAGAAATGGATATAAAAATCTAATCCATAAATTGCCAAACATGGATACTTTAGTAACAATTGGAGTAATAAGCAGTTTTGTATACAGCGTATATGGAATGATTATGATATTTAATGGCAATTATTCTTATACAATGAACCTATATTTTGAATCATCAGCAATTGTAATTTATTTTATAAAATTAGGAAGATATATAGATGGAATTAGTAAAGATAAGACTAAAGAATCAATAAAAAAATTAGTTGAAATAACGCCAAGTGTTGCTACTATTGAAAAAGATGGCATTCAAAAGACAGTTACTTTAGATGAAATAAAAAAAGGAAATATTGTAGTTGCAAAACCGGGAGAAAAAATTGCAGTAGACGGAGAAATAGTAGAAGGTAAGGCACATTTAGACGAAGCTTTTATAACTGGAGAAAGTATGCCTGTACAAAAAAAGACAGGAGAAAAAGTAATAGCAGGAAGCTTGAATTATGATGGATTTATAAAATATAAAGCTGAAAAAATAGGAAAAGAATCAACAATATCTGAAATAGTAAGACTAGTAATAGAAGCTAGCAATACAAAAGCTCCAATTGCAAAAATAGCAGATAAAATTTCTGGATATTTTGTACCAATTGTTATAATTATTGCGGTAATAACTTTTATAATATATTTAATATTAGGATACGATTTTGCAACTTCAATTAATACATTTGTAACAATATTAGTTGTAGCATGTCCATGTAGTTTAGGACTTGCAACACCACTTGCAGTGGTTATAAGTGAAGGTGTTTTAGCAAATAATGGAATATTAGTAAAAAAAAGTGAAGTGCTAGAAAATGCATCAAAAATAGATACAATAGTTTTTGATAAAACAGGAACTTTAACATATGGTAAACTTAAGATTTCTAGAATTTATAATTATAGCACTATGAAAGATGAAGAAATATTAAAACTTGTAGGAAGTCTAGAAAGTAAGTCTATGCATCCAATAGGAAAAGCGTTTACAGAGTACATGAAAGAAAATAAAATGGAAGTTGAACCAGTAGAAGAGTTTGAAAACATTTCAGGATATGGAATTATTGGAAGAGTTCAAAATGAAAAAATAATACTAGGCAATAGCAAAATAGTATCAAAATATAATATTAAAAATGACTATATGGAAGATGAAAAAGAACTAGCTTCAAATGGAAATAGTATAATTTATGTAATAAAAAATGAGAGAATTATTTCTATTATAGGAGTTAATGATGTTGTAAGAGAAAATGCAAAAGAAGTAATAAAAAAATTACATCAAAAAAATATAAAAACAATTATGCTTACAGGAGACAACAAGCAAACAGCAGAAAAAGTAGCTGAAAAGCTCGAAATTTCTAGAGTAGTATCAAATGTTTTACCATCAGAAAAAGCGGATTTAATAAAAAAATTAAAAAAAGAAAATAAATATGTAATGATGTGTGGAGATGGAATAAATGATAGTCCAGCTTTAGCCAATAGTGACATTGGAGTGAGCGTAAAAAGTGGAACAGACATAGCGATGGATTCTTCAGATGTAATATTAACGAAAAATGATTTAAATTCTATTTTAAAATTAATTAATATTAGTGAAAGAACAATTAGAAATATAAAACAAAATCTATTTTGGGCATTTTTTTATAATTCTTTAATGATACCTATTGCAATGGGTGTATTTAGATTTGCAAAAATTACAATAAATCCAGATGTTGCAAGCTTTGCAATGGTGTTTAGTAGTATAACTGTAATATTCAATGCTTTAAGACTGAGGAAAAAATAAAAAACGAGTTGAAAAAAAAACAGTAATAATATATAATTTGAAAATAGTAGTAAAATTACGAAAGAAAGTAGGTAGATAACTTGAAAGAAAAAACAAATTCCTTTATGGGGAATGTATTAATGCTAATGGTTGCCCAAGTTTTGATTCGTTTTTTGGGATTAATTTATAAATTAGTAATTACAAATTTAGATGGATTTGGTGATGTTGGAAATGGATATTATTCAGCAGGATATCAAATTTACACAGTACTTTTATTAATATCATCTCAAGGAATTCCAAATGCCATGTCTAGACTTGTTTCAGAAAAAATTGCACTAGGAGAATACAAAGCGGCACATAGAATTTTTAAAATAGCATTTGGACTTTTTGGAGTAATAGGAGGAACATGTTCTATTTTATTATATGTTTCATCTGGTTTTATAGCAACAAACATGTTAAATGTTCCAGATGTTAAATATGTATTAATGGTTTTATCACCAGCCATTTTCTTTGTATCAGTTTCTGCAGTTATAAGAGGATATTTTGCAGGATTAGGAACAATGAAGGTTTCAAGTACTGCACAAACATTAGAACAATTATTTAATTGTATTTTAAGTATTACATTTGTTTATGCAACAATAGGTAGAGAGCCTTATATTATGGCTGCAGCTGGAAACTTATCAACTACAGTTGCAATATTAATGTCATTTTTCTATCTTGTAGCATATTACAAATTAAATAATAAAAAATACGCAAATAAATATAAAAATGTAGAACAAAAAGAAGAAAGTAAACCTGTAAAAACAATTTGCAAAACAATCTTAATGTACGCAATTCCTATGACAATAGGTTCTGTTATTACAGCAATAAGCAGTATGATAGATACAGTAACTGTAAGTAATTGTACACAAATTGCATACTCTGGAATACTTGGAACTAAAGAAGCACTTGAACAAATGGCAATGAAATTTGCTGGAATCTTATCAAAGGTTGAGACATTAACCAATTTACCAATAGCAATAAATCTTGCATTTTCATCTGCATTAGTACCTGCTATTTCAGCAGCACTTGCTAAGAAAGATAGAAAAGATGCAGCTAGAAAGATTTCATTTTCGTTTGCATGTTCAATTATGATTATTTTACCTTGCGCGATTGGCTTTAGTATGTTAGCAGATCCGTTATTAAAAATGTTATATCCAAACGCATCAGATGGTGCACATATTCTTCAGATTGCGTCAGTTACTATGATTTTTGTTGCACTAAGCCAAACATTAAGTGGAGCACTATTCGGACTTAAAAGATTATATGTGCCAGCCACTGCTATTGCAATAGGAAGTATTGTTAAATTTATATTAAATATTATTTTAATTAGAAATCCTAAAATCAATATTTATGGTGCAGCAATAAGTTCATTAGTGAGCCAATTTATTACATTTGTTATAAGCTATAGAGTAACTAAAAATGAAATTAATTTGAAACTAAGTTTCAAAAAGACAATATTAAAACCTTTACTTGCGGGTGGAATGATGGCAATTTCTATTTTTATAATTCAAACATTACTACGTTCTAGTGTAAATAATATAATACTTACATTAGCAACAATTATAATAGGTGCAGCAGTATATGTTTTTGGAATAATAATTTTAAAAGTATTTGAAAAAGAGGAAATATTGTTATTCCCTATGGGAGAGAAATTGTATAAAGTATTAAGAAAGATAAAAGTATATGAATAGCTATAATTTAATATAAATACTAGTAATTGTACATATAGTAAAAAATAAAAAAGATTCTTTAATAAGGTTTAAAGAATCTTTTTTATTTTATGAATTAGTCTAAATTTTCTAAAATTCTAGGTAACATTTGTTTTTTTCTAGAAACAACATTTTCAAGCATAGCTGTATTGTCACTTAAAGTAACACCATAAGCTTTTTCTACAATGTTTGAGTCATGTCCTAAAGAAATGATTTTTGAATTTGAATTTAGAATGTCTGTTGCAGCAAAAACGTATAAATCCAAATTATCTTTTTCAATTTCATTGTTTATAGCTGTTTCAAAATATGCTTTCTTTTTGAATACATCGTCAAGATCAGCTGTATTAATTTGAGCAATTTTAAATTTCTTTCCACCTTTTTCAAATAGTTTGCTATCAATATTAATTACTTCTTCAGGTGTAAATTCACTAATATCTGTTCCAGCTTTTAATAAATCTTTACCAAATATATTTGCATCAATTCCAGATATTTCTTGTAGCTTTCTTGCGATAATAATATCATCGTTTGTGCATGTTGGAGATTTAAATAATAAAGTATCTGATACCATTGCACTAAGCATTAAAGTTGCAATTTTTTTGCTAATAGGAATATCATATTCTTTATACATTTTATAAAGAACTGTTGCAGTACATCCAACAGGTTCAGCTCTGTAATATAATTGATATGGTGCAACAAAGTTCATTGTGTGATGATCTATTACCTTTAAAATATTAGCATTTGAGATATTATCTGCACTTTGTGTTGCTTCATTATGGTCTACTAATATAATATTTTGACCATCTTCAACATCAGATATTATTTCTGGTTTTTCAATTTGCAAATAATTTAAAACATATTCAGTTTCTTTATTAACTTTTCCAAGAGCAACAGCCTTAGCATTATTTCCTAATTCATTTTCAAAATTTTCCATAATTATTGATGATGATATTGAGTCTGTATCTGGATTTTTGTGACCAAATATCATTGTTAAATTTTTATCCATTTTAATATCCTCCTTAAAATAAGTATATTTTATTTTTCGATTACTATTCTATTATACTATAAAAAGGGAAAAACGTCAATATTTGGCAAAATACAAACTATTAAGAAAAATTGCAATTAAAAATCTTGCTTCACTGATATATATGTGATAGAATGTGCATATATTATATAAAAAAGGATGGTAGAAATGGAAGATACTAATATAGAAGAGGTTTTAACCAAATATAATCAAACGAAATTAATGAATTTAATGAAGAAATTCACAAAAGAAGAAAATGAAAAAATAATTAATCAATTAAAAACTATAGATTTAGAAAAAATGATAAATTTATATAATAGAGGATTACAAAAAATAGAGGCAGACTCAAAAAAAATTTCAAATATAAAATACATAGATAAATCAAAATTAGAAAAAGAAGAAAAAGAAACATATAAAGAATTAGGCGAAAATATTATAAAAGAGGGAAAATATGCTGTTGTTACAATGGCAGGAGGACAAGGAACAAGACTTGGACATAAAGGACCAAAGGGAACTTTTAAAGTAAGTGTTAACGGACAAGAAAAGTACTTATTCCAAATTATCGTAGAATCATTGCAAAAAGCTATAGAAGAATATGGAGTAGCAATTAAGTGGTATATAATGGTTAGTAGTGAAAATGAAAAAGACACAAAAACATTTTTGAAAGAACATAACTATTTTGGATATCCAGAAGAGAAAGTTAAGTTTTTTGTTCAAGGAAATCTGCCACTAATAGATACGAATGGGCAATTTATAATAGATAAAAATAAATTAATAAAAGAAGCTTCTGATGGAAATGGAAGTATTTATGAATCATTAAAAAGATGCAAAATTTTAGATGACATGAAACAAAGCGGAATTGAGTGGATTTTTGTAGGTGGAGTAGATAACATATTACTTAAAATTATAGATCCAATTTTAACAGGAATAACAATTAAAGAAAATAATATTATAGCATCTAAATCAGTAGTAAAAAAAGATCCAAGGGAAAGAGTTGGCGTATTTTGCAAAATAGATGGAAAACCAGGAGTAATTGAATATACTGAATTACCAGAAAAAATGGCCGTTATGAGAGATGAAAAAGGAGAATTAATTTATGGAGAGGTAAATATATTAAGCCATTTATACTCTATAAAAGCTTTAGAGCAATTAGCAGATGTAAAATTACCATATCATGTAGCTTTTAAAAAGGCTAATTTCTTAGATGAAAATGAAAAATTCGTTGAAGTAAGTGAGCCTAATGCATATAAATTTGAATCATTTATCTTTGATGCATTTAAAAATTATGAAGATATGAGTATATTAAGAGTTAAAAGGGAAGACGAATTTGCACCTATAAAAAATGCAACTGGTTCAGATAGTCCTGAAACTGCTATAAAATTATATGAAGATTTTCAAATTAGAAATAAATAAAAAATAAGCAATATAGTTTTTACATAAAATTATATTGCTTATTTTTGTTTGTTTATTTAATTTTTTAAGCTATCTTGTTCCATTTTATTTTTTATAAATTCTTTTGTAGCATCCAAAGATTTTAGTTCGATTTCATAGTTTGGATTTATATCATCTGAAATTACAATGTTCTTTTGTTTACATACATTTCTTATTACTGCTTCTGCAAACCAAGGGTTTTTTACAAATACAGGACCTAAACAATTTGTGAAAAATATATTTTCTTTTTTTGCTCCTTCGTTGCTATTTCCGATGTTTCCATAACCGTATTTTATTGTGCCTAATGGTTTTTCGTCTTTTAGGTTAATATCAACCATTTGAATTTGAGAACCAACTATTTCGGTTCCATCTTCTAATGTAAAGAAAATATCATCTCCAATTACCATATCTCGCTGAGTATAATCAATATCAAAAATTTTCAATCCTTCAAATGAAGAACCATCTAATAAGGTAATATTATTTCCTAAAAGGGCAGAAGTTGTACCTGTTACAATTATTGTCTTTTTATCTTCAATATATTTTTTTAAGCCATCTTGCTGACTATTTAAAGACTTTAATATTGTAGGAATTACTTTTAGCTCACCAGCATTAAATAGTAAAATATCATATTTTTCAAAGTCGATTTCAGTTTCAACATCATCAATTCTTTCTAAATTTAAATTTACATCTAGTAAATCTGCCACGTGTTTAAAAGCCTGTGCATTACCACGTTCACCGTGTAAATTAAGAATATCTGGATACATCCATGCTAAATTAATTTCATTATTCATTATTTCTCATCACCTTTCTGAAAAAATGCTTTAATTTTCTTATATGGTTTCATTCCTGTAATTATATAAATATTATCTGTTTTTAACTCATCTAATGTTTCAAATATCGTATCAAAATCGTCTTCGACGTTATATATTTTAAGTTTTTCAATTGGTGCACCATCATAAATCATACGATTTGCACAATCATAACAAACTGTTCTAGAAAAAGATACAAATTGCTCTACATTTGATTCTACAACACCTTTAAAATTACAATCGAAGAAATAGAATGTATTTGTGTAAGCTGGTGGAAAGTCTTTTATTTCATATAATCCCATAAATACAGCTTTTGGAGTTTTATCTCTTGCAACTGTATCTAATGCATTTTGAAGTGTTTCTGGGTTTTCTTGTTTTATTCTTAAATAATGTATTGTTTTATCATTATAAATATAAGTTTCTCTTCTATCTGCTGGATTTACAAAAGTTGCAAAACCTTTTTGAATATCATCATATTTTATATTAAATTTTTTGCATATAGCAATACATAAAGCATAGTTGTAAAGATAAAAAGGATTAATATATGAAACTACATAAGATTTATTATCACATTCAAAGGTATGATTTTCATAGTCTACATTTTTTATTACAACATTTGGGTTTTCTATACTTTCATATGAACAGTGTGTACATTTAAATTTACCGATATTATCTATATTATAGTATTCGTAATTGATTTTATGATTACATTTTGGACATGGAAGAGTTACTGTATAAAAATCATTTTTTTCAAATGTTTTTGAATTTCTTTCCAAACTGTAATATACCACTTTTCCAGCAAAATCCTCTAATGCTCTACTTCTAGGTTCTTCATTATTTACAAAAAGAGTCATATCTGTATTTATTGTAGAAGAGAACATTTTATATATAAAGTCTGGATCACCATTTCTTTGGGCTTGATCTTTTTGAAGATTGCTAATACATAAATTAATTGCAGGTAAAACTTTATATATATGTCTAAGGCTACGCTCATCTATTTCTAAAACCAAGAATTCTTTTTGGAACTTTCCAAACATACTTGAATTTTTAATTAAAGTAGTAGCAACACCACTCATCATATTGGCACCTTCAGTGTTAGTAGCAACGCTTTTTCCAGCAGATTTTAGTGTATGTGCTATTAAATTTGTTGTTGTAGATTTGCCATTAGTACCAGTAACAAAAATTGTTTTATTAAAATCTACATTTGAAAAATATTTTACGAAATCTTTTTGAATGCTAATTGCAACTTTACCAGAAATCATAGATCCTTTTTTCTTTAATATTTTTCCAAGTAATAGTGTTATTTTAGATGCCCAAAGGGCAAAGATAAATTTTAATTTTTTCATTATTAACTCCATTTCTGTTATTTTATAATTTAAAAATTAGTTAGTTATTTCAGAAAAATGTAAATTATAAAAAACTTGTTTTATATTTTTTTATAACGTATGATTATTCATAAATTCTTTTTATGCTAGTATCAATAAATGTGGGACGTACATCAAAATATATATCATCATTTTCTTTTAAATTTGTACCTGTTATATCAATTACAACATCGTGCATTCCAATTTGTCCTAATACTTTTAATTTTTGACCATTTATATTTAGAAAAATAGCATTATCTTTAAATAAACTTTTTATATCTAAAAATACCTTTTTTAATTTACTTAAGAATTTAAATCTTTGGTCTTCTAAAGTAATTCCAATACCATCAAAATATCCTGTTGGAAGAATTGCAACTTTAACTTGTTTTTTTACAATATACGAATTACCATAACCAATAAAATCGCCTTTATTTAATTCTTTAATTCTTGTTATTTTTGTATGAAATTTACTTACCTTTTTTAAACCACTTTGTGGACCTGATGCATAACCAGAAAATGCAGAACCAATTCTTGCAGCATTTAAATGCATATTAGGATATTTAAAAAATCCTGAAGAATTACATATGTGTTTAAGTTTAAACTCTATACCTTTTTCTTCTAAGTTTTTTACTGTCTCGTTAAATCTTTCAAATTGTTTATTACTCCACGAACTATCGCTTGCTAGGGAGTTCGAAAAATGAGAAAATATTCCTTCAAAATTAATAAAATCGCATTTTTTTATAATTTGAGATGTTTTATCATTCTCTAAATAATTAAATCCATAGCGGGATAAGCCAGTGTCTATTTTTATATGTGCAGTTATTTCTTTATTTTCTTTTTTTGCAATTTCATTTGCAATTTGCGCTGAATTTTGAGAATCTATTGTAAGTATAATATTATTATCTATTAATAATTTTACTGTATCTTTATCTGAAAAAGGAGTTAAAATCATCAATTTTTCATTTATTCCAGCTTGTCTTAAAGTTATAGCTTCTTGAACCGAAGCAACTGCAAAAAACGTTATGCCATTTTTAGACAAAAAATTAGTAAGTTCTACAATACCAAGACCATATGCATTTCCTTTTACTACTGCAATGATTGTGTAATTATCTTTAGATACATTTTCTATTATTTTATTAATATTATATAACAGATTATCTGTGTTAATTATTAGTTCGTTCATGTACTCACACACCTTACTTTTAATTTTTATAAATTGCATTTAAATTATAACATATAAAGAAAATATTACAACATTTGACTAAAA
>OLGB01002241.1_pt1 | contig 21142 bp, 15 predicted proteins | sample 1605691 | NCBI WGS metagenome assembly OLGB01 (sample SAMEA3888925, study PRJEB22519) | human gut metagenome | biome: human gut; feature: human-associated habitat; material: faeces | place: Denmark | collected 2010 | reverse complement strand
TTTCACTTTGTATCTTTTCCTTTATTTCTGGGACTTTTCTCATTTTTTACTATGCATAAAATTTGAATAATTCTTCTTATTTTCAGCCACATTTTTTGAATGATAATAATAATTTAAAGCATAAAATTTGAATATCTATAAAAAAATAGACACAAAATTTGAATGATTTTTTCCTGCGCACAAAAAAACATTGACCTCATGAAGATATTATTTTCTGTCTGGGTCAATGTTTCCTACTAAATTTCCTATTTTTTGATCTCTATACAAACTTATTTTTATTTTTTTAACGACAATCAGACCATCTGCTTTTCGCAGACAGTCTCTCTTACTAAATATTTTGGGGCTGACTATTTAGCAGCAGCCTTTCCAGTTCGTCGTAATAATAGTTCCTCTGATTGATGTTTAGAAATTGATTCTGATTGTTTTCTGAGCATTTTATATGAGCATCTTCCTGATCAGTGAATAAGTTTTTTCTGATCAGTTTATGTATTAATAACATATTTAACGAACGCTTCTTTTTACCTGCTATACTGCTTGCGATTGCTGCATCGATCAAAAAGAATAATTTCTTTCCCCTATCCCTGGCTGTGGGTTCATACTGTCGGAAAAAAGTCCTTATGTCCTCATTCTGCTCGCTTGTAACATTTTTTATCCTGTTGCGGCGCAGTACCGCCTGCGCTCTCTGTTCCCGGAGACACTCTGCTTCTGATTTTCCTCCTGGAGCCTTGTAGATAACTTTCTTTGGCTCTATATAGTAATTTCCATCTTTTATTCCAATTGAAAAAAAGCATTTTAACTGCATTAAATAATAACGCAGCATGCGCTTCGTCACACCGAATATCTGCGTATATTTTTCATAAAAATTTTTAACACCTATTTTGAAATATCCACGTTTATCATATGTATTTTTCATCAATTTTAATGCCAAAAGCATGGATCCTGCCTTTAGTTGGTAAAATTCTTTCGTATGAAAGATATTATGCCCGGTATTAATATAACCTCGTTTATCATCTTCTCTTGTCAGGAAAGCATTATTTCGAATAGTTATATCATGATCGATACGGTTACTCTTTTCAGCACATATAAATTGCTTTTCAACCAGTGATTTTTTTGCATTATAAAATTCCTGATAGCTCATTCCTGTAGCATCACATGCTTCTTTATAATGCACTCCGTATACCCTGCCGTATTCGTCCTGATAAAATGAGAGGAAAAGCATAAGGTTCATTTCACATTTTGTAAGTTTTGCCTGTATCATTCTGTCTATTATGTCGTTGCTTATCCTCTGCACTTATCCCTTTTCCTCCTTTCCTGATCCTCATGATCTATTTCCATTTCAAAATAGTTTTTATCTCTGTTTCATACTCTTCGGGGCTTTTTTCTTTTCTTTCAGTTTCCGTTACATATATCCCCTCATACTCTGTGTAAGCCTTCTTTAACTGCTCTACCGCCATTCTAACAGTTTTTACCTTCTCCTCCATCTGTAATGACACACGCAGAAAATCTATATCCCGAGAATGAAGATCCTGTTCTTTTTTATCATGTAGCTTTTTTTCCAGTTCTTCTACTTTTTGCTTATGTCTGTTCTCTAATACGTCCTGCTTATTTTGAGATACTTTCAATTTCAACTGTGTTTGCTTCAATTCTTCTCGCAGCTTATCCAATTCCGCAATGTTCTTTTGCTCCATTTCCTTCTCGATCTGCAGACGTATTTTTTCTTCCAGGTCTGCAGCGTTCCTTTTTTCACGCTCGACCTCTTTTTGAGCACGCACCGTTTCTTCCTTTAATGTATCTATTTCCTTTTTCTTATCATCTATTTCCCGTTTCATAGTTTTCATCTTTTCAAAAAGGGAATTTATTTCCTGCTTATCACTACCATTCTCTATTAAGGCTAAAATCTGGCGTTGCTCTTCCTCATCCAATTTCGAAAAGTTTTCTCCATCCTTTAAGGAAATATGATTTTCATCGAACATTTTCTGTAACTCTGGGATCAACTTCGAAATGGATTTATATTTTATAACCTGACGTGTTGTGATCCCAAGCGTATCCGCTATTTCATTATTCACATTTACCTTTCCCTCTTCTCCCAGCAATTCATTTCTTCTTGTAATCAACTCATTTAATCTGACGACCTTAGTTCTCTTTCTATCGTCATCATTTCCCCGTCCGATTTCATTTGCCAGGGTTAATCGTATTTCCGAAAGCAAACTTTCCAGTTCTCTTTCTTCTCCGGATAATTCCTCTTCATGTTTTATTGTTGTTTTTACATTACATGGGTATCCTTCTACGAAAAACTGCTGAACATTTTGCAAATATTTTTGGTATTCGTCTGTTTCTATTTCCTCCGGGTTCCGGAATTTTTCGATCAGATAATCGATCGCCCTGGTTCTCTGTTCCCCGGATTCAATAATATATTTATCATTTTCCTCGTCATAAACCACCTCCAGATTATGGATCAACCCAAATTCCAGTATTGAATCCGCGATCTGCTGTATTGCTTCCATCGGGTAATCATTCTTTTTGTGAAATACCAGTTTTGCTCTCGGTACAAACTTGAAATTGAAAGCTTTCGGCACCACCCCGGATGCCATTTCTGCTTTTTCTATTTTCTCCAGAAGAGATGCTGATTCTCTATTTTCTCCTGTGCTCTCTTCTTTTTGTTCACTTGTTATTGTCTCATTTTTTGATAATATTTTATTTGCTGCTCCAAAATTAAAATTTTTTCTCTGTGCCATAAATATTCTACCTCCTGATCCTTTCATTTCACTGTATTATCAGCATGCCTCCGGTGTAGTTTGACCGATCGCAGCTTTCAACATCTGTGCTTTCTCCTGTGGCAATATATTTAACTCCAGTAAAAGAAGTGCATAATCAAATATTGCATTTGTATTAGGTGCATAGCTAAGCAACGATTGAAATATAGTTTCCATCTCCGCCACCTTTATATCCTTTCGGATCGGCGTACCTAAAAATTTTACTCCAAGCTCTTCACTATAGCTTTCCTTAAGCTCTTTAAATATTTTTGTGTTGGTTTCAACCTGAGTTATGTATGTTCCAAGAAAATTTGCATTTTCAATATCATGCTCCTCCTTTATGTATGCTATTGTTTCGATTGTTTCCTTGAGACCTTTATAGCTAAACCCCTCTGCCCGCACCGGTGTCAGAATATAATCCGATGCAAATATACTATTTACCGTCAAAACATTCGATGCCGGTGCATTGTCGATAAGAATAAAGTCAAATTCATCTTTAATCGTATTCAAAGCTTTTCGCAAAATAGTATTATTGTTTCCTGTCTCATTTGCTGCAATGTATGTCAATGTATTTTTATGCCGCTTGCTACTTGGTATCACATATAAGTTTTCAATCGCTGTTTTCTGAACGATCGCTTCGATCTGTCCTTTATCCCGGAACCGATACTTGAACAAATCAGAGATATTTTGCTGCACAGGTATTTCTATACCTTCTATTACTTTTTGATCATCTTCCTCATAGCATTTAAAAAGCATAGATAAATTGCTTTGCTCATCCAGATCGATGCACAAAACTCTAAGTCCCAAAAATGCCATCAATTCTGCCAAAATTGCTGTACTGCTTGTCTTACCTACGCCACCTTTATTATTAATAATTGAAATTGTAATTGCACTCATTATGCTTCCTCCCTGTTTTTCCAAAATAGTTACAATATTATTTTAAGTTTGTTACTTGTAATTTGTCTTTTTTTCTGTTATTCTCTTTACAAGAAGCGATTTTTGTATTGAACAGTCCCGCTTTTGTGGGTGTTATTCATACGAAAGTTTGCTTCTTTTCCCTTTTTATCAAGCATTTTTTTCAAAAACATCTTTTTGTGTAATCTTGGTTTGCATTGGATGCTTTCGTTCAACATGATATTTTGATCGATACTCGTCCAATAATGCTTCCCTTTTTAAATATAAATTCCACGTGTCATCTACCTTTTGTCTAAGCTCTTCATATTCTTTTCCGATCTGTTGGATCGTGTTCTGATAATCCTTTATGACAAATTCCTCCAGATGCAGTATAATCTTATTATTGGTATCATCCACTGTATGGTTTGCCATGAAGCGAGTCAATGCTTGTCTGCTAATTCCGGTTGCTTTTGACACACGACTGATATTTGTTCCCATATCATGATAAAACTGAACTATATTTATTCCGCAATTTTGGTAGCACAAATATTGATCCGTATATCCATTTGGTTTTGGTCCTCTTTTTCCCATCCATTACTCCTTTCTTCTACATCAAAATTTTCAAATTCACACTTTCTCCCTCCTGACTCCACAAAAAAAGAACCTGGTTCTTCCAAGTTCCTTAAATCCTAATTAACTATCTTCATACGAAAACGGGAACACTGCTCCTATTCTGGATGCTCTAAAAAAACACAACGCCCCCGCTACGTTCTTTGTTGTGGGACACTTTTTAGAGACCGCCCCTGATCTGGTAAAACGTATGGTGGAAGAAGGACATACGGTTGGAAATCACACCTACCATCACCCGGATATGTCCTCAATCTCCAATCTTGCCTCTTTCCAGAAAGAAGTGGATGACACCGCCGCACTGTATCAGGAAATCACCGGACAGGAAATGACAAAATATTATCGTCCGCCTCAGGGAAAATACAGTACCGAAAATCTGAAGATGGCAAAAGAACTTGGCTACCATACGTTCTTCTGGAGCCTTGCCTATGTCGACTGGAATGTTGACAGCCAGCCGACCAAAGAGCAGGCATTTGACAAACTGCTGCCCCGGATCCACCCCGGTGCCATCGTCTTATTACATAGCACCTCGAAAACCAACGGAGAGATCATGGATGAGCTGCTGACCAAATGGGAAGAAATGGGTTACCGGTTTGCACCGCTGTCGGAACTGTTAAACTAAGGTACACTTTGCGCCATTATCTGAACGATTGAACGAATGTATATTTCGCGAATCTTCTATGATCATGAATGCAACAGGGAGTGCGACAATCTAATTTCCATTGTCACACTCCCTGTTGCTATTTTTTCCTCTCTGTTTTACCGCTCCTAGAAATCTACCTCGGTATCATAGTAGCAGCATTTCAGCAGTTTTTCCATCTCTTCCTGACTCGGCTGACGTGGGTTGGAACCGGTGCAGGCATCTAAGATCGCATTTGCTGCAATCTCAGGCAGTCTCTCTAAGAATACTTCCTCCGGAACAAATCCCTGCTCTACCGGATAGCTGTCAGCTCCATAATTTTTGATGCACTGTGGGATCTTAAGATCATCATTCATTTTTCTTAAGTACGCGATCAGGTTCGCTACTTTTTCATCCAAGTTTGCGCCCTCTAAGCCCATAAAATCTGCAATCTCGCCGTAACGGACTTTTGCCGTCTCATCCTTGGCATTAAATGCAATGACTTTCGGCAGGTACATTGCGTTTGCAGCACCATGGATGATATGTGCACCATAGTCTGCAAAAGCAGCTCCTGTCTTGTGTGCCATGGAGTGAACGATACCAAGCAGTGCATTGGAAAATGCCATTCCTGCAAGACACTGTGCATTGTGCATGGAATCTCTCTTTTCCATATCTCCATTGTAAGAGCCTACCAGATCTCTCTGGATCATCTTGATCGCATGCAATGCAAGCGGATCTGTGAAATCACAGTTTGCTGTCGATACATATGCTTCGATCGCATGTGTCATCGCATCCATACCGGTATGTGCAACCAGTTTCTGCGGCATAGTCTCTGCCAGATCCGGATCTACGATCGCTACATCCGGTGTGATTTCAAAGTCAGCAAGCGGATATTTGATTCCCTTCTGATAATCGGTAATAACAGAAAATGCTGTCACCTCGGTTGCTGTTCCTGAAGTAGAAGAAATTGCACAGAAATGCGCTTTTTTACGAAGCTTTGGCATACCAAATACCTTGCACATATCCTCGAATGTGATATCTGGATATTCGTATTTGATCCACATTGCTTTTGCCGCATCAATCGGAGAACCGCCGCCCATTGCTACGATCCAATCCGGCTCAAACGCACGCATCGCTTCTGCACCTCTCATCACGGTCTCTACCGATGGATCCGGTTCAATACCCTCGAACAGTTCCACCTGCATTCCGGCTTCTTCTAAGTATTGTTTTGCACGGTCAAGGAAACCAAAGCGTTTCATGGACCCCCCGCCCACACAAATCATCGCTTTCTTTCCCTCAAATGTTTTTAAGGCTTCTAATGCACCTTTTCCGTGATACAAATCTCTTGGTAATGTAAATCTTGCCATGACCCCTCCATTCCGCCGCGCCCTCGCAGCATTTTGCTTGTTAATTATCTAACAATGTTTATGGCAATATTATATCACATTCTTCCAGAAACGGAATATATTTTATGCAATTTTATTAAAAATTTTACTCATTGTTCTTAAATCCGCATTTCGGGCAGACCGTTCCTCCCTTGTAGACATAACCGCAGCGATAACAGCAGATCGTGTCATGCTTTTCTTTTGCGAGGTATGCCACCTTCCTTGAATCCGGTTTTTCCTGCAGATAATGCACAAACGCATCCAGCTCCTTTGCAAATGCAGCCAGATCTTTGTGATCCACTGCATACGGGATCTTCGTCTTTGTGCCTGACTGATGGATATAAAGTCCTCTATTTAAGATACCAGTGGATGCCGTGATCTTATCAATAGAAAAGATACGCATTCCAAAGGACGTCATCATTGTACTATAAAAGAGATGCTCCGGTGTCAGGATGAAGCCCTCTTTTCCGTTCCCGCTCCGGCTCGTATCGACAACAAGGATCGGATACTCAAACAGTCCCTTTCCTGCCGCGTAAGTTGCCATTGCAGCATCAATGATGCTTGTCTCCTCCGGCAGTGCCTGTTTTAACAGGACTTTTCTGGCAGGATAAAAATGATGTCTGTCATTTAACGTAACGCCCGATTCCGCAAATTCATCCTGCATCTTTTTTACCAGAAGTTCACACTCATCCGACTTTATCTTGGAAAGTCGTTTCGTTAGCATTTTAAGTGCATTATCTTTTATCTCCGGCAGGAAATCCCCGTTTGCGATCGTTTCATATGCCTGTTGTCCCTCTTCAAAATCCATGTGAAGCGGATCGCCAAGCAGCTCATCCACCGCATCCTGATCCATTTTCCGCAGACGTTCCTCTAATTTTTCCAGATAGGCGTTGACTGTTTCCTGTAAGTAATTTCCGTTTTTTAATTTATCCATCAGCTCTGTCAGGTCGCTTCTGGTGCTCTTTCTTGCACGGTTTACGATATTGGCAACCTCCTGCCGCTCTGCTGCAAGCCGTCTGTCTTTTAACAGTTCTTCGTATGGCGTCAGATCTGCCTCTTCATAATCGCGGATCCGCGCCTCGTATGCCTGAAATCTTGCCCGGTCTAACTGCGGTGGCATCTTCTCCATCAGAACTTTTACTTCCGCTTCCGCCTGTCTTTGCATACGTTCCCGCAACGGCTCAAGCAGTTCTGCCTTCATAGTCTCAGGAAGATCTTCTTTTTTCACTTCCTCATAGACTCGCTTTAATACGGCATAATTTTTTCCCTGACTGCTCTCGATTTTCTTGCGGATAACCTCTGCCTTCTGCTCGTGCTGCCTTCCCACGATCCGTCCGATGTATTCCTGCTTTTCTGCTTCTGAAAGATCCGGCTCCTTTGAAACCTGATTCTTTAGTTCGGTAAGCTGACGGTCAGACAGACGGTCTAATACCTGAAATCTCGCTTCGTATTTTTTTCTTGTCTCATCTGCTTTTACTGTGTTTGTTTTCTGTCCTGATTCCTGCTGCGCCGCATCCTGCGCTGTTTTCTGCTGCGCTGCATCCTGCGTCGCTTTCTGTCCGCTTCCCGCACGCTTAGCCTCATCCTGCCTGTCCGTCGATGGATGAGCTACTCCGTCCTTTTCTATTTTTTGCGTCACTTCCCGGCTTTCATCCCGTTTTCTGCTCTCTCTTTGTGATGGATCTTTGCGCTCCTTTTTCGCTCTTTTTTCCCGGTTTGCAGAAAGACCTCTCTTCCACAACTGCTCCCTTACTTTTTTCTCACAGCGCTCAATGCTCTCTTCCGGGAAGAATCCTTCCTCGATCTTGTCAGACAGATCCTGCAACTGTGTCTCGTTATAATCTTCCAGATTTTCGCAGGCTTCTTCCAGACTCTGTTCGCTCTCATCCACTGCATCTTGCTCCTGTTTTGCAGCCGGATTTTCCCGGTGTCCGTCTGCAAATAGATTGTAACGATAACTTGACACACGCTGCCCTTTTTTTCCAAGCAGTTCCAGATAATCCTCATATGCCTTGCGGTCGTCGTCAAAATCCAGCCGGTAGATATCCCCTTCGCTCAACATCTTCTCCGGTCTCGGTGTAAAAAAGCTGTTGCAATGCGCGCAGGTACATGCCCTCGCTAAAAGCACTGCGCCGTCCGGCGTTTCAATCTTAAATTCCGCACCGATCGGGTAGACGACCATATGCAGTTTTTCTCCGCAATCCGGACACAGATAACCGATCCGGTAAAAGTTATTGCCCAGTCTGCCCATACGCCGTTCTTCTAACGTTGTATCTTCTCTTTCAAATGTTACCGCTGCCTTTTTCCATGCAACCTTGTGCCACAGTCCGGCTTCCTCCTCGCTTTCCTCCTCCGGCAGTTTGTCTTCTGACTCTAACGCCGCCTGCACAACGTCCTCATAGGTAACACGGATGCCATCCTGATAGAACTGAAAATGCTCCCAGTTGTACTCCGGTTCAATATTGATCTCGCGCAGTACACTGGAAAATAACCGGTTTAACTGTTCATGGTTTTTCTCCACGCGAAGCCCTTTGATGGCTCCCCATTTACCAAAGCTGTATAAAATCATATTGATGACATCCCAGACCTTTGGCTGCCCTTCCGTATCTATGATCGCATCTTCCTTGATTGGAAGTTCTATGATATTTTCCAGCACTTTTCTGCTGTCAAAATGAAAAAACAGGGAACGCACCGCCCCCTGTAAGATCAGACAGTTATCAATGACAACAAACAGTCCGTTCCATGAAACATTTACCTCCATGGTTTTTATTAATTTTTCAAATGTACTTTTTAATTCTGTATTCGCCCTTAACACTATCATGTGACATAAGTCCCTTCCTTTTGGCACAATCTTAACTCACGCACAGTATAGCACAATCTCTGTTCAGCCGCAATGGAAACGCTGTTTAGAAACTTTTTAGAATTTGTATTCTTCCCATTTTCTGGCATTTTCCGCATGTTGTTAGCACTCATTTAAAAAGAGTGCTGATTTTCTATTGACTTTTTAAAACCAGCGTTTTATTATTCTATTTATGGAGTTATTTTAAGAAAAGGAGTGTTTTATTATGGCAAATAAACATGGAAATTTATCAATCGACAGCGATAACCTTTTTCCTATTATAAAGAAATGGTTGTATTCCGACCACGACATCTTCTTCCGTGAGTTAATCTCAAATGGCTGTGATGCGATCACAAAGCTGGAAAAATTAGAGATGATGGGCGAGTATCAGTTCCCGGCTGATTATAAAAAGAAAATCGAGGTCGTTGTCAATCCAGAAGAAAAAACCTTGAAATTCATCGATAACGGTCTTGGTATGACCGCAGATGAAGTTGAAGAATATATCTGTCAGATCGCATTTTCCGGTGCAACTGACTTTATTGAAAAATACAAAGACAAAGCAAACGATGACCAGATCATCGGACATTTCGGACTCGGTTTCTACTCAGCTTTCATGGTAGCAGATCAGGTTACCATTGATTCCTTATCTTATAAGGAAGGATCTACTCCGGTTCACTGGAGCTGCGATGGTGGTACCGATTACGATATGGAAGACGGCATCAAAGATACCATCGGTACGGAGATCACCCTGTTTTTAAATGAGGACTGCTTAGAGTTCGCAAACGAGTACCGTGCAAGAGAGATCATTGAAAAGTACTGTTCTTTCATGCCAACCCCGATTTTCCTTAGCAAAGCAAATGCTGAAACAGAATATGAGACCATTGATGCGGCTGATAAGTTAGATACCGATACCGTTGTGGAAACCATCCACGAGGAAGCAAAGACAGAAGAAAAAGAGAATGAAAACGGTGAAAAAGAAGTCGTTGAAGTTTCTCCTGCCAAAGATAAATTAAAGATCGTAAAACGTCCGGTTCCACTCAATGATACCAATCCATTATGGACCAAAAATCCAAGCGACTGTACCGATGAGGAATACAAAGCGTTCTACCGCAAAGTTTTCCTGGACTACAAAGAGCCTTTATTCTGGATCCATCTGAACATGGACTATCCGTTCAACTTAAAGGGAATTTTGTATTTCCCGAAGATCAATACCGAGTACGATTCGATCGAGGGTACCATCAAATTATACAACAATCAGGTCTTTATCGCAGACAACATCAAAGAAGTCATTCCTGAATTTTTAATGCTGCTCAAAGGTGTGATCGATTGTCCGGATTTGCCACTTAACGTATCCAGAAGTGCCTTACAGAACGATGGTTTCGTGAAAAAGATCTCCGAATACATCACAAAAAAAGTTGCAGACAAACTGATCGGCATGTGCAAGACCGATAAAGAAAATTACGAAAAATACTGGGATGATATCAGCCCATTCATCAAATTCGGCTGCTTAAAAGACACCAAATTCTGCGACAAGATGAATGATTACATCCTGTTCAAAAACTTAGATGACAAATATCTGACCTTACCGGAACTTCTGGTCAAAGAAGAAGTCAAGGAAGAAAGCGATGTCGTTGATGCAGACGGCAACCCGGTATCCGATGCCAAAGATACAGAAAACGCTGAGGAAGAAAAAGACAACCGCAAGGTCATCTACTATGTCACAGACAAACTCCAGCAGGGACAGTACATTAAGATGTTCAAAGAGCAGGGTATGGATGCTGTTATCTTAGACCATAACATTGATACCTCTTTCATCTCCCAGTTAGAGCAGCGCAACGAAACCTACAAATTTATGCGTATTGATGCAGATGTAACCGAATCCTTAAAAGATGAAACTTCCGAAGAGGACTTAAAGTCAGAAACAGATACCCTGACCGAAGTATTCAAAAACGCTCTGCACAATGACAAGCTGACTGTAAAAGTAGAGAAATTAAAGAATGCTTCCATCTCTTCCGTCATCACACTTTCCGAAGAGGGAAGACGTATGCAGGATATGATGAAAATGTATGCTATGGGAGGCATGGGAGGCATGGACCCTAATATGTTCGCAGCTGACCTTACCTTAACCTTAAATGCAAACAACGAGCTGGTAAAATACATCTTCGAGCACAAAGATTCCGAACATGTTCCTATGTTCTGTGAACAGCTTTATGATCTGGCAATGTTATCCAACCAGCCATTGTCTGTAGATGCGATGAGTAAATTCGTAGAACGAAGCAATAAAATTATGATGCTGCTTTCTGAAAAATAAGATCAGTATGACACAAAAATAGGATGTTATCCCAAACCGATAACATCCTATTTTTTTATGTCATACTGATCTTATCCAATATGCCCGTCAGGTGTGCGATTGTCACACCATAGTTTGTCATTGCGACCTGCTGCTTTTTTGCCCGCTCAATGCGCGACAGCACATACTTGCGGTTAAACATACAGGCTCCACACTGTATGATCAGATCGTAGGAAGAAAGGTCTTCCGGGAAATCCGTTCCACTGACCAGTTCGACGGTCAGTCCCTCTCCCACTCTCTTTTTCAACATGTTCGGTATCTTTTCTCTTCCGATGTCCTCTTTTAACGGTGCATGCGTACAGCACTCTGCGATCAGGACTTTTGACTGCGGTGTGAGGGCATCTAACATTTTTGCCCCCTCCACATAGTATGGGAGATCTCCTTTATATGCAGCAAACAGCACAGAAAAAGAAGTCAGCATACTTTCTTTTGGCTTATGTTCATAAACATAACCAAACACCTGTGAATCTGTAATGATCAGTTTGGGTGGCTCCCTTAAGGCAGCCAGTGCCAGAGTCATCTTGTCTGTCGTAACACTCATTACCAGACATTTCTTATCCAATAGTTCCCGAATGGTCTGCACCTGTGGAAGGATCAGTCGTCCTTTCGGTGCCTGAATATCCTGTGGCATGACTAAAAGGACAACGTCATCCTCTCCTACCAGTGTTCCGGTAATCAAGTTATTTCCATAATTTTCCGGCAGAAGTCTGGTCAGCGTTTCTTTTACCGCATCCATACCCTCGCCTGTCTGTGTACTGACCACGAGCGGTGTTTCCTTGGTATCTTCTTTTATCTTGTCAAAAAGTTCTCTTGTGTTCTTTCTGATATCCGCCTTACTGATGATAAAAAGAACCGGCGTATTCTTTTCCCTAAAGAAATGATACCACTCGTATTCCTGCAAAAGATCTGCTTTCCTTTCGTCCTCACCGGAAACTACGATCACAGCAAGTTCTGTTTTTTCCGCTGCAAGGCGGGTCTTTTCTACTCGCTGCCCGCCAAGTTTACTCTCATCATCAAAACCTGCCGTATCAATAATGATACAGGGACCAAGCGGATTGATCTCCATTGCTTTGTAAACCGGATCTGTTGTTGTTCCGGCTACATCTGCAACGATTGATACCTCCTGCCCGGTAAACGCATTGATAAAGGACGACTTTCCACTGTTGGTCTTTCCGAAGATCCCGATGTGCAGACGATTGCTGCTCGGTGTTTCATTTAATGTAACTGCCATTGAACCATCCTCCTAGAAGCGGAAATCCCGTTTTCCTTCTGCAATATCATGGATATGATCGGAGGCTGTTTTCTTTACCTTTGGATTTGGAATATTTTCTAGTTCTTTTTCAATGAGTTCCATACCGATCTTTCTGGTTTCCTCGCTTGCATAATCCTCTAAGTACTCTTTTAACGTCATCAGCGCATTCGGATGACAGCAGTTTAAGATCTGCATATTTTTACAGAGCTCCATAAAGCGGTCTCCGGTTCTTCCCTCTCGGTAACATGCGGTACAGAAAGAAGGGATATAGCCTAATTTTATCAGCCAGTTTACGACCTCGTCGAGTGTTCTCTGATCGCTGACGTCGAACTGCTCGCTGGTTACCTCTTCCTTGGTCTCCGGCTCTGCATAACCGCCAACGCTGGTTCTGGATGCACCACTGATCTGGGAAACGCCAAGTGGTAATACTTTTTCTCTTACTTCCTGGCTCTCTCTTGTGGAAATGATCATACCGGTATATGGTACGGCAACACGGATCAGGGCACAGATCTTTGCAAATGTATCATCACTGATACTGTTGTCAAATGCGGACGGATCGATATCATCTGCATGTTTGACACGTGGTACGCTGATCGTATGTGGCCCGACACCGTGAACTGCCTCCAAATGTTCTGCGTGCATTAAAAGTCCGGCAAATTCATAACGGTATTTATCCAGTCCGAACAGTACTCCAAGACCTACATCATCGATGCCACCCTCCATGGCGCGGTCCATTGCCTCGGTATGATAAGCATAATTGTGTTTTGGTCCGGTCGGATGGAGTTCCTCATAACTTGCTTTATGATAGGTTTCCTGGAACAGAATGTAGGTTCCGATCCCTGCCTCTTTTAATTTGCGGTAGTTTTCTACGGTGGTTGCCGCAATATTGACATTGACACGGCGGATCGCACCATTTTTATGCTTGATGCTGTAGATCGTCTTGATACACTCTAAGATATATTCGATCGGGTTGTTGACCGGATCTTCTCCTGCCTCGATCGCCAGACGTTTGTGTCCCATATCCTGTAATGCGGTTACTTCTTTTACAATGTCTTCCTGTGTCAGTTTCTTTCTTGCGATGTGTTTGTTTTTCAGATGGTACGGACAATACACACATCCGTTGACACAATAATTTGATAAGTATAATGGTGCAAATAATACGATACGGTTTCCGTAATAATCTTTTTTTATCTGCTGTGCCAGATCATAGACCTCCTGCACTTTCTCCGGGATCTCACACGCCAACAGCACGGATGCCTCCCTGTGGTTCAATCCTTTTTTCAGTTTTGCCTTTGCAATGATCTGATCGATCACCTCTACATTGTCCTTGTTTGCATCTGCGTAGGCAAGGGTTTCCATGATCTCCTCGTCAGAGATAAACTCCTCTGCGTTTAATGATTTTGCGTTATACATACACTCTTTCCTTTCTTTCCGGTCAGCTGCCCTATTGCTTTCCGGTTAGTTTCATTTTTATAGTCACCACGGTCAACTACGACCTGATATCCTATCGCTTCCATTCGGTTCTGCATACAGAAACGGCACTCTGCCGCCTCATCTCCTGTACAGATCTTGTTGTCATATAATTTATATTTTTCCCGCACCGCTACCGGTGAAAGATTTGGCATAACTACATTGGCACCCGCTAAAATACCAAGTTCACGCCCCTTCGGATGAATGGTTCCCAGTGCTGTCGTTGCCGGAAGCAGCACATGTGGCACCAGAAGTCTTATGATACTGAGCAGTCTCAGTGTCCGGTCCAATGTACCCGCACACTCCCCGCCAAACGGCGTGTCCTGCTGTGGGATAAACGGCCCGATCCCAACCATATGTGGTTGTAATTCCAAAATAAACTGTAAATCTTCATATAAAGTATCAAACGTCTGTCCCGGTGAACCCACCATAAAACCACACCCGGTCTGATACCCGATCTCTTTTAATTCTCTTAAGCACTGCATCCTGTGCTGAAAGGACATTTTCTGTGGATGCAGTTTTTTGTAGTGCTCCTCATCGGCGGTTTCATGGCGGAGCAGATACCGATCCGCGCCCGCTTTAAAAAATGCCTCATAACTTGCCCGCTCTTTTTCCCCAATGGATAATGTCACTGCGCAATCAGGATGCTGCCTTTTGATCTTAGCTACCAGCTCACAGATCTTTGCATCCGTATAATAACCGTCCTCTCCCCCCTGCAATACAAAGGTGCGAAATCCCAGTTCGTATCCATTCTTACAGCACTCTAAAATCTGTTCTATACTCAGGCGATACCGGTCTGCTTTCTCATTGCTGCAACGGATTCCACAATAATAACAGTCGTTTTTGCAGTAATTGGTAAACTCGATCAGACCTCTCATATAGATCTGATTTCCATAGATCTGCTGTGCCGTCTCTTTTGCCTTTGCTGCAAGATATTCTTTTAATCCCGCATCCTCTGTCGTAAGCAGTTCTTCTAACGTCTGCCGGTCGATCGTCCGCGTCTTTCTGATCCTGTCTACTATCTCATAGCTGTGTTGCATTGTTTCCTCCATGCTTTTTTATTTTACATTGGAATACGCTGTTTTAACAGTGACTCCATCCAGTCTTCCGATCTTTCCGGACAACGCATTGATCTTATCCTGTGGCGCATCCATTGCCACACTGATGATATGAAGATTTCTCTCTTTATACGGGATCCCCATTCTTCCAATGATATATCTGCCATATTCATGCAGCAGCTCATTTAACTGCGGCACAGATTCTACATTTTCAATGATGATTCCAAGCAATGCTACTCTTGTTTCCACTTCTGTTCCCTCCTGAATGATAAACGCTAAAAAGCTGTACCCCATAAAAAGGTACAGCTTTAGCCCGTGTTTTTCTTATGCCATACCTTTCACCTCAATCTCTATTTCGGTGTCAGAGTCTGTTCAATATTTTATTATAAGGTTCCGAACTCATATCCTGCTGCCTTTGCCGCATCGATAAAATCGCCTAATATCGCTGCATTGGTCGATGACTCTGCATGAAGCAGATAGATTGCTCCCGGGTGCAGCCGCTCTTTTAACTTGGCAAGACTCGCAGTCTGATCTGGCTGATTGTTGACATCATAATCCAGATAAGCAAAGCTCCAGAACACGCTCTTGTAATTACAGTTATTTACCATCGCAAGTGACTGTTCGCTGAAACGTCCGGTCGGATAGCGGAATAAATACATGTCATAGCCAAATGTCTCTTTGATGTACTCATGATTGCCCATGACTTCGTTTTTCTGCTGATCCAGTGTCTGGGATGGAAGTCCCTTGGACGGATGTGTCACACTGTGGTTACCCAGTACATGACCCTCGTCGATCATACGCTGTACCAGTTCCGGATCCGCCTCCGCATATGGTTTTGTGACAAAGAACGTTGCAGTCACACCTTTTTCTTTTAAAGTGTTTAATATACTCTCCGTCTGTCCATACTCATATCCCTCATCAAACGTAAGGTAGATCGTATTGGTGTCCTCTCCGATAAAGTAGGCATTGTATTTGCCGTATTTCTCCTGCGCGCTGGTTGCTCCGGTCGGACGGTTCTTCTCATCCACATTAGTGCCCTGTCCCCAGTCCTGACTGGTCGCATCCAAAGACTCGACATTTTCAATGACCGGATTGCTCAGTATCTGTCCTTTGTCGGTCTCTGCAACATCGGTGCTCTCTGTGCTGTCAATAGCTTCCGTGCCATCTGCTGGCTTATCCTGATATGCGGCATCGGTTGCCAGCACCGCATCTCCGATCGCCTTTGCATAATCACTCAAATGCTCGTCAAACAACTGATTGTCCGTAGGACTGTTCATAAATCCAAGCTCAACGATACAGGACGGCATATCAGAATGTAAATTTACATAGTAATCCTTGGCAGAACTTTTCTGTGTTCCTGTTTTTACGCCACGGTTTCTGGAAATACCAACTGCATCCAGCCCGCTCATAATATTTTCTGCCATCGTATTCGTCTTTTCATCTGCCGTACTGCTGACCCAGGTTTCTACCCCATTTCCATCTCCGGTATTCCGGTGCAGGGAAACAAAGTAATCTGCCTTGTTCTCATTTGCAAAATTTGTCCTCTCTTCGAGTGATAAAAAGGTGTCATCACTTCGTGTCAGGATGACCTGCACATCCTCCTGTGCTGCCAGATATGCTGCAACCGCCTGTGCGATCTTTAAATTATCATTTTTCTCATAGCGGAGCCTGTAATCGGAACCATTATCCTTTCCACCATGTCCGGCATCAATACAGATGGTAAGCTTTCCTTCCTCCAGTCCGGTTTCCGTATTCTCATTCTCATCCAGAACATAGACATCTCCCTCTATCGTAGGAAGTTCCTCCTTGGGATGGATCTTTTCCAGAAGATACCCCATGCCATGAAATAATAAAAGTACCACTGCCAGCTGTATCGCACAATATGTCATACATATTGCATTTTTTATATATCTTTTCCTTCGTTTTCCCACTGTAACCCTTGTCCAATTCTCTTTTTTTCGGGTGTTACCCCATCTGTTTTCTATTGTACCCTATCTTCTGGAAAAAGACTAGCAAACATTATTTAAGATTTTATGAAGTCAGTCCTGCAAAAACTGTGCAAGCACATAATTACTCAGATCCTGTCCCCGCTCCGTGAGATAAATCCTGCCCTCCCGCTTGCAAAGCAGTTCTTCCTTCTGCAGTCTGGCTAACGTATCGCCATAGACCGCCTCAATCGGGATCCCATAGGCACGTTCAAAATCGCTCCGGTAAATACCCTCGATCATGCGCAGTCCGAGAAACATCGTCTCTTCCATCTGTGCTTTTCTGTCGACCTGCTCCACCGAGGCATGAAGATTGGTCGCCGGAAGTGTCTCTCTTCCCTCCTGCTCCCACAATCCTGCCCGGAGTTCGTTCGTGCCGCTCAAATAATCGTAAAGTTCTCTGGTATTGGAGTAGCGGATATTATCCAACAGGGAAGCAGCTCCCAAGCCGACACCAAGGTAGTCGATCCGTCTCCAGTAACCAATGTTGTGACGGCAGGCATACCCCTGGAGTGCAAAATTGGACACCTCGTAATGCTGATAACCTGCCTCTTTCAATGCCTTCTCCGTGATCTTTGTGATGCGGTAGGTCTCCTCCTCATCCGGCAGGGCATCCGTTTTCATCCCCGCCTGCTGCTTGATCGCATCAAACTTATACAGATCATAAAACGGTGTCCCCTTTTCGATCATAAGCGAATACGCGGAAATATGTTCCGGTTTTAAACGCAGGACTTTCTGTAAGGAAGCATATGCCTTTTCCGCCGTCTGTCCCGGCAGGGCATTCATCAGATCGATATTGATATTGGTAAATCCATGTGCCCTTGCCATGTCATAGGTCTTTAAAAACTGCTCAAACGTATGGATCCTGCCCAATATCTTTAACTCTACATTATCCGGCGACTGCAGTCCGATGCTTAACCGGTTAACGCCGCTCTGCCGGTAGGAAACGAATTTTGCCTCCGCGATCGTTCCCGGATTACATTCGATCGATACCTCTGCATCTGCTGCCACCTCAAAAGCATCATAAACCTGCTGCAGGATGGATGCCATGGAACGCTCGGTCAGCCAGGAAGGGGTTCCTCCCCCGATATAGATGGTGCTGATCCTGCGGTCTTTCATTCTATTTCCATAGAAGGCGATCTCTTTTTTGAGTGCCGTCACATAATCAGTCTGCGTATCTTCGTCTGCCGGAAACGAAAGGAAATCGCAGTAATTACATTTTTTTACACAAAACGGAATATGAATGTAAAGCTCTAATTCTTTCTTCTCCATTCTTAATCCTCATCCAGTTTTAAGACACTCATGAATGCTTCCTGCGGGATCTCTACATTGCCGACCTGGCGCATTCTCTTCTTTCCCTCTTTCTGCTTCTCAAGCAGCTTCTTCTTACGGGAAATATCACCACCATAGCATTTTGCAAGAACGTCTTTCCGAAGTGCCTTTACCGTTTCTCTGGCAATTACTTTTCCGCCGACTGCCGCCTGGATCGGGATTTCAAATAAATGTCTCGGGATCTCCTCTTTGAGTTTCTCACACATCTTTCTTCCACGCTCATACGCGCTGTCCTTGAATACAATAAAGGACAGTGCATCCACCTGCTCCTTGTTGATCAGAATGTCTAATTTCACAAGTTCGGAACGCTCGTACCCTTTTAATTCATAATCAAAGGACGCATAACCTCTGGAACGTGATTTTAACGCATCAAAGAAATCATAGATGATCTCATTTAACGGCAGATCGTATTTGATCAGCGCACGGGTTTCCTCTAAATACTCCATGCTGATATAAACGCCACGCCGCTCCTGACACAGGGTCATGATCGCACCGACATAATCACTGGTCACCATGATCTCTGCGGAAACGATCGGTTCTTCCATATATTCGATCTCGGAAGGGTCCGGCAGGTTGGACGGGTTGGTAAGTTCTATCATTTCCCCGTTGGTCTTGTATACCTTATAAACAACACCCGGTGCTGTCGTTACCAGATCCAGATTAAATTCTCTCTCTAAACGCTCCTGAATGATCTCCAGATGTAACAGTCCAAGGAAACCGCAACGGAAACCAAATCCGAGTGCCAGTGAGGTCTCCGGCTCGTACTGTAAAGAAGCATCGTTGATCTGTAATTTTTCAAGGGCATCCCTTAAATCCGGATATTTGGCACTGTCTGCCGGATACATACCGCAGTAGACCATCGGGTTTACTTTTTTATAACCCGGCAACGGCTCTGCACACGGACGTGTACTGTTTGTTACCGTATCACCGACACGCGTGTCGCGCACATTTTTAATGCTGGCACAGATATAACCTACCATTCCGGCTGATAATTCGTCACATGGGATAAACTGTCCCGCACCGAAATAACCGACTTCTGTTACGTCTGATTTTGCGCCGGTCGCCATCATAAGGATCGGATCCCCGACTTTTACGGTTCCCTCTTTGATACGGCAGAACACGATCACTCCCTTATACGAATCATAGAGTGCATCAAAGATCAACGCCTGAAGCGGTGCCGCAGGATCTCCATTTGGTGCCGGGATCTTTTTTACGATCTGCTCTAACACTTCCTCGATATTCAGTCCTGTCTTTGCGGAAATACGCGGTGCATCTGCCGCCTCGATCCCGATCACATCCTCGATCTCTTTTACGACTTCATCCGGCTGCGCACTCGGCAGGTCGATCTTGTTGATGACCGGCATGACATCCAGATCATGATCCAGTGCCAGATAAACGTTGGCAAGTGTCTGTGCCTCTACGCCCTGCGCCGCATCCACCACAAGGATCGCTCCGTCACAGGCTGCAAGGCTTCTGGATACCTCGTAGTTAAAATCCACATGACCCGGTGTATCGATCAGGTTGAAGATATATTCCTCTCCGTCGTTCGCCTGATAGATGATACGGACTGCCTGGGATTTGATGGTAATGCCACGCTCCCGCTCCAAATCCATATTGTCCAGAACCTGTGCCTGCATCTCACGGCTGGTCAGGGTTCCAGTTCTTTCTATGATACGATCTGCAAGCGTTGACTTGCCATGATCGATATGTGCAATAATACAAAAATTTCTGATCTTACTCTGGTCTATTGACATCCCAATTCCTCCTGTCCTTCCCCGGTTAAAAAAGCACACTTAACTGAGGATATACTTTATTATTATAAGTGATAGGACAAGGGTGCGTCAATATCTAACGAAAGTTATCTATTTCGCAATCACTGGCAAACTCCTGACAACCATTATATCTCGCCCACGCTTCACACTCCGATAAAAGTTCTTTCGCATACCCTTTATTCCGGTAGCCATCAATTCATCAATCAACTCACTAACAGAATGGCTGTTCCACATTAGTATTGCTAAATTTGCCAATCACAGTATTTTTTCATTTGCGTGGGCATAGTAAATTTTTTCAGGAGCATAATGCATAACAAGTTCCCAATCATATTTTAGCCTATCATTTTGTTCATAAGCATCAAGATATTCGATAGGCTCTAAATCTCCAACAAAGCATTCGCCACTATCTAAAATCAGAGATATGCTGTCCGCGCTGTGGCTTGTAGTAGCTACAATTTCCCCATCAATGCCTATATTTCTAAGAAATACTCTGCTTTCTTCTGTGCTGATGATTATTGCATTATCCGCATGAATAGGTTCATAAGCCAATTTCTTATCTCTGGCAAAAATATTATCCGCAAAATGTATATAGGAATATTGTATGTCTATTACAAGAAGTTTAACTCCTTGATTCATCAATTCGCTTACCAAGCCAATATGATCAGGATGAAAATGTGTCGCCATAATATAAGTAATATCGTTTATTTTTATTTTGCAATCCTTGATGGCTCTATAAAATGCAGGCAATGTTCCTGCATAGTCTGTATCAACCAGTAAATTTCCACTCATTCCACGAATAAAGAATG
>OLGB01002237.1_pt1 | contig 21151 bp, 15 predicted proteins | sample 1605691 | NCBI WGS metagenome assembly OLGB01 (sample SAMEA3888925, study PRJEB22519) | human gut metagenome | biome: human gut; feature: human-associated habitat; material: faeces | place: Denmark | collected 2010 | reverse complement strand
AATCGGAATGAAAGGAAATTTTATTATGCAAACTGCAAAGCAAAGAAGCGTTTATTGGGACAATATAAAAGGGCTGTTAATGCTGCTCACAGTTTTTGCTCATATTTTATATCAGCTTCAAAGCAACTCGTCTGCGATCAACAGCATTGTTGACTATATTTATATGTTTCATATGCCTGCGTTTGTTTTTGTGTGTGGATATTTTGGAAAAAGCGAAAATTCACACAGTTTTGGAGCAATTATAAAGCTATTGTTTCTGTACTTTATTTTTAACAGCGTCATGGGGTTTGTATACGGCTTTGATTCACTGCTGAAACCTATGTATTCTTACTGGTTTCTGATAGCTTTGGTCATATGGCGGCTGACAGCACACCACATTGCGGTATTTAAGGAAATACAACTGATCCTCTTTGGTATTGCTTTGTTTGCAGGCTTTTTTGATTCTATAGACAATACATTTGCCGTTTCAAGAATAATCGGGTTCTATCCGTTTTATATGATGGGATACCTGCTCACAAAAGAAAAAAGTAAAGCCATGGAAAATTCTCCTTACCCAAGAAGGATTCTCATTGGCAGCGGTGCTGCTCTGCTAACAGCCATAATTGCATTTACATCACACAAATTTTTTTCATTTTCAGACAGTGCCTTTCAAATGTTCCCATACAATTCTCCGATCGATGCATTCGGAAGAATTGTTCTTTACATAATTGCTGCAATGGCAATATTTACACTGAGAAACATTTCACCGTGCAAAAAAATTCCGCTTTTAACGATGTTCGGAAGAAATTCTTTATGGATATTCCTGCTTCACAGACCGTTTACGCTCATCATAAGCAATCTCATCGGTGAATTTAACAATACGGCTGTCATTATTATATCGATCGCTGCGACTATTTTGATCTGTATTGCATTTGGTAACGATCTATTCTGCAAATATGCAAACAGATTCGCCGAATCGGGTGCTGAATTGTTCAACGATGGAAAGTCGGCAACACCCAAAGCCGCTGTACTCATTGTTTTATTCGGATTTATTGCTTCTGTTTTGATCGATTCCTATTCAGGGATATCCTTTGATGATCTAAAAAAACTGATAAAGGGCGAGGATATCACAGTCAATACAGATACAACCGAAAATACTGACAGTGATATTATGTACCCGATAATGACATCGGAACAGCAAAATGCTTTTGACAAAGCATTTCGTATTACATTTGCAGGCGATCTGATACTGCTTGAAGATCAGGTCAAACGTGCATACACCGAAAACGGATATGAGTTTGACGATGTTTTTGAATATGCCGAAAAATACATTTCCTCCGCCGACCTTGCGATTGGTGTATTTGAAGGTCCTGCTGCAGGTGAGGAGGCAGGTTATTCTTCAAGCAATTTTGACGATGGAAAAACGCTCTGGCTGAACTTCCCCGACAGCTTTGCAAATGCCGTACAGAATGCAGGATTTGACCTTGTTACAACGGCAACAAATCATCTCCTTGACCGTGATATCAGCGGCGCATCGAGAACCCTTGATATTCTTGACGGGATCGGACTTGAACACATCGGTTCATACAGAACTGCTGAAGAAAAGCAGAACAGCCGCATAAAGCTCATTGATTGTGACGGCTTAAAAATAGCTGTCCTTGCATATACATACGGCAGCAACGGATATGACATCGAAGAACTGGCCAATGGTCATCTTTCGTATATTACATCAATTATTTCGGGAACTTCCGGCGAACTTTTTGAAGCCATGAGAAAAAGTGTAGAACAGGATTTTGCCGATGCAAAGACACTTGACCCTGACCTTATTGTCGTTCTTCCGCATATCGGAACACAGTTTTCAAATTTTCCCGATGAGGAACAGAATGTCTGGTTCGATATTTTCAAACAGAACGGTGCTGATATTATCCTTGGCGATCATGCTCACGCGGTCGAGCCTGCTGTTGTCGAAGATCATGACGGACGGAATGTTTTCACGGCATATTGCCCCGGAAATTTTGCAAATATCTACCGTGAAAAACAGGGCGATACAAGTATGCTCATTGACGTTTATATCGACCGCAGCACCAAAGAGATAATTGGCGGAAGTATTGTCCCTCTTTACACGCAAGCACCTGCGGACGGGAACTACCGCGCACTGCCCATATATGACATTATGAACGACACGGCTCTACGCCGACAGTTAAGCACGGACGATATTGTGAGAGTCCAAAACGCAAATGCTGCTGTTACAAGGGTTGTATTCGGACATGAAATGGATATTTCGTCTGTTACGGAAAGATATTATTTTGACAAAAACGGATTCATCCGTTCAAAAGCAGGAGGTCTTGAAATGAATGATGAAATGCGTTCGGGCAAGCTTGGAAAAGCAATGCAGAATGTGAACTCAGTGTGCTTTATCGGTGACAGTGTGACCGAAGGAACGAAAAACGGCGGTTGTCCATGGTATGAACCGATCGAGGAATATATCCCCGATAAAACGATCTGCAATTACTCCAAAGGCGGATGCACTGTTTCCTATATGATAGATAATATTGACAGCATCCCCGAGGCAGAGCTTTACGTTATTGCTCTCGGCACAAATGATGTAAGATACCGTGATGAAAGCGTATGTGCAATGACAGCGGAGGACTTTGCGGCACGTCAGAATGAACTGAGATCACTCCTTATAAAAAAATCTCCTAATGCACAGTTTGTGTTTATAGCACCATGGTATTCGACCGATGGCGACCCATTCTGCAAGCTTTCATTTACGGCAAAGACCGCTCTCAACGAGGAGTACAGCCGTGCTCTCGAAAAGTCCTGCAATGAAAACAGTGATATTTTCATAGATGCGAACGGCTATATCCGTCAAAAGCTTACCGAAAAGCCCGACAGTTACTATCTGCTCGACCATATCCACCCGAACTGCGGAAAAGGCGCAGTAATGTATTCCGAGGCAGTGCTTTCAAACTGATAAAAAATCCCGAAAACCTATTTCTTTGGTTTTCGGGATAATTTTTTATATGTTTAAGAATGAAAGCTGATCGGCATCGGCTATATCCTTTGCAAGCGAACCTGCAGCAGGAATAGTTTTAACGTAATATTTTGAATAGTCAGCTTTCTTTTCTTCGGGAACAGTCTGCGCCCCGACTACTTCTGCCTTTGCTTTGAGCGTTACTACCTGAACGCCTATCGTGTCACGGGTGGTTTTCGGGAGTATCATTCCCGTATTGAAAACAACTGCTCTGCCGTTCGAGGTCGTGAGAAGAATATCTTCGTTATCGGCAACGCAGAACATAGCAACGAGCGGTGATTTATCGCTGTAAGCATTGGCAAGCTTTTTGCGGTTTGTTTTGGTTTCGTAAGCATTGAGCGGAACTTTTGCAACTTTACCGTTGGCGAAGATCATAATGAGATAGCCGCTGTAATCGTTGGTGACTATCATCGAACGGAAGCTTTCGCCGTCGTCAAAGCCAAGCTGTGCGGGAATATAAACGCCAAGCTCGGATGCTTTGGTATTTTTGAAGAGCGAAGTTTTGCTTTTATAGACCTGCGCTTTATCAGAGAAGAACAGCAGTTCGCTTCGGTTAGTTGTTTCTACCGAATTGACAATAAAGTCGCCCTCTTTGAGCTTCTGGTCGCCCGACATACGGAGCGACTGAGGAGTTATCTTCTTGAAATAGCCGCTCTGCGAAATGAAGAGCGTTACAGGGAAATCAGGTGTATCGTCCTCTTCAGCTTCTTCCTCCTCGCCTGCAGTGTAGATAAAGAGCGTTTTTCTCGGCTGGCGGTACTTGCGGCTTACTTCGTTAAGCTCGTCGATAATGAGGTTCTTGACCTTTTTATCGTCTTTGAGGATATCTTCCATTTCTGCAATGGACTTTTCAAGGTCCTCTATCTCGGAGATACGATTGAGGATATACTCCTTATTGAGATGGCGGAGCTTTATTTCGGCAACATAATCCGCCTGCGTTTCGTCTATGCCGAAGCCTATCATAAGGTTTGGAACAACTTCCGTTTCTTCCTCGGTTTCACGGACGATCTTTACAGCCTTGTCAATATCAAGAAGTATTTTTTTCAAACCTTTGAGCAGGTGGAGTTTGCTCTTTTTCTTTGAAAGCTCGAAATAAATTCTTCGCTTTACACACTCTTTGCGGAATGCTACCCATTCTTCGAGGATTTCACGAACACCCATTACCCTTGGCATACCGCCGATAAGGATATTGAAGTTGCAGGCGTAGGAATCCTGAAGCGGTGTCATTCGGAACAGCTTTTTCATCAGCTTGTCGGGGTCAACGCCCTTTTTGATATCGATAGCTATTTTCAGACCATTGATGTCGGTTTCGTCACGGATATAGGAAATTTCGCTTATTTTTCCGCCCTTTACAAGCTCGATTATCTTATCCATAATAGCTTCAATAGTCGTTGTTGGCGGTATTTCCGTTACTTCGATACAGTTTGAAGCTTCGTCAAAGTTGTATTTTGAGCGAATTTTTATTGAACCTCTGCCCGTTTCATAGACATTTTTCAGTTCGTGTTCGTCATAGATTATAAATCCGCCGCCCGGAAAGTCAGGACCTTTGAGCGTTGACATTATATCATGCTCGGGATTGCGTATCAATCCGACAGTTGTTTCGCAGACTTCTGCGAGGTTGAACGGGCAGACTGCGCTCGCCATTGATACGGCGATTCCGACATTCGCATTTACAAGGACTGACGGGAATGTTGCAGGGAGAAGCGTTGGCTCGGTGGTTTCGTTATCGTAGTTCGGAACGAAATCGACCGTGTCCTTATCAATATCGCTGAAAAGCTCTGCGCATATCGGAGCAAGCTTTGCTTCGGTATATCGTGAAGCGGCATAAGCCATATTTTTGGAGTAAGCTTTACCGAAGTTGCCCTTGCTGTCGATATAAGGGTGAAGAAGCGCTTCGTTGCCCTTGGAAAGGCGAACCATTGTTTCGTAGATAGCCGCATCACCGTGAGGGTTGAGCTTCATAGTCTGTCCGACGATATTTGCGGACTTGGTTTTTGCACCCGTGAGAAGTCCCATTTTATACATTGTATAGAGGAGCTTTCTGTGCGAGGGCTTAAAGCCGTCTATCTCGGGGAGCGCACGGGAGATGATAACGCTCATCGCATAAGGCATATAGTTTTTTTCGAGGGTATCTGTAATAGTTTCTTCCGCAACGATACCGCTGCCTGCGATATACGCATCGGGCATACCGACTGTTTTTTTCTTAGGCGCTGATTTGCCTGAATTTTTTCTTGCCATTTATCCCGCCCCCTTTTATGAAATATCCGCAAGTTCAAGATACTTGCATCCGTATTCGGAGATATAGTCTTTTCTGCCCTGCAGGTTGTCACCGAGCAAAAGGTCGAACATATTTGCTGTTGCTTCCATATCGACAGGAGTTACCTTTATAAGACGGCGAGTTTCGGGGTTCATTGTTGTGAGCGACATCATTTCGGGGTCGTTCTCACCAAGACCTTTCGAGCGGTCTATCTTATATTTCTGGTCGCCTATCATTCCGAGTATCTCGCCCTTTTCCTTTTCATTATAAGCGAAGTAGGTCTTGTCCTTTGTTGTGATCTCAAAGAGCGGAGATTCTGCGATATAGACATAGCCCTGCTCGATAAGCGTCGGGGTAAGGCGGTAAAGCATTGTAAGGATAAGCGTTCTTATCTGGAAACCATCGACATCGGCATCGGTACAGATTATAATTTTATTCCAGCGGAGATTGTCGATATTAAAGGTTGAAAGCTCTTTGTTTGCCTTGGTTGTGACCTCAACGCCGCAGCCGAGGACTTTTATAAGGTCGGTGATGATATCATTCTTGAAAATTTTCGCATAATCGGCTTTAAGGCAGTTGAGAATTTTTCCTCGAACGGGTATGATAGCCTGAAATTCGGCATCACGGGCTGTTTTACACGAACCGAGAGCCGAGTCACCCTCAACGATGAAAATTTCACGCCTTGAAAGGTCTTTTGTGCGGCAGTCTACAAATTTTTCGACCATATTTGCAAGGTCTATCTGCTTTGTGAGGTTATTTTTCGTATTCTGACGGATACGCTCGGCAGATTCACGGCTGCGCTTGTTTATGAGTATCTGGTCGGCGATCTTGTTCGCATCGTCTGGGTTTTCAATGAAGTAGACCTCGAGCGAATGTTTGAGAAAATCGACCATATTGTCATAGATAGACTTATTATTGATAGCCTTCTTGGTCTGGTTTGCATAAGAAGTATATGTCGAGAACGTGGACGAAACGAGAACAAGGCTGTCGAGAACGTCATCGTCCTTTATCGACTTTTCGCCTGCTTTATACTTGCCGCTCGTCTTTATATAGTTGTCGATGAATGAACGGAATGCCTGACGGACTGCTTTCTGCGGTGAACCCTCGTGTTCAAGGTAGCTGGAGTTATGATAATATTCCTGAAAGCTTACTTTGTTTGAGAAAGCAAATGCGCAGGAAAGCTTCATTTTATACTCGGGACGGTCGTCGCTGTCACGGCCTTTGCGCTCACAGGAAACGAACTGTCGGGCAGTAAGTCCGTCACTGCCGATTATCTCATCGATATAGTCGGTGATGCCGTTTTCGTAGTAATAAACAGACTCGTCAAAGCCGCCCGTTGCAAGCTCATAGCGGAAAACGAATGTGACTTTCGGGTTTACGACAGCCTGCTTTTTCATCATATTCTCGAAGTATTCACGCTCGATATTTATGTCGGTGAAAACCGCTGTATCGGGTCGCCAGCGTGTTCTGGTACCCGTCTGCTTACCTTTGTAAGGCTCTTTTGAAAGTCCGCCGATGTTTTCGCCGTGTTCAAAGTGGAGATTATACTTGAAGCCGTCACGGAGAACCTCAACGTCCATAAATTCCGATGCATACTGCGTTGCACAAGCGCCCAAACCGTTAAGACCGAGGGAGAATTCATAGTCGGAATTGTCATATTTGCCGCCTGCGTAAAGTTCGCAGTAGACAAGCTCCCAGTTATATCTTTCCTCGGCGTTGTTATAGTCAACGGGGCAGCCTCGTCCGCAGTCTGCAACTTCGATAGACTTATCCTGATAGTAGGTAACGGTTATCTTGTCGCCGTGGCCGCCTCTGGCTTCGTCTATGGAGTTGGAGATTATCTCAAAAACGGAGTGCTTGCAGCCTTCGAGGTCGTCCGAACCGAAGATAACGGCAGGACGAAGTCTAACTCGGTCTGCACCTTTGAGCATCGAGATACTTTCGTTGTCATAATTCTTCTTTTTTGCCATTTACATTCTGCCCTTTCAGTTGTTCTTTTCAAATTCCGCAGCAGCCCAGCCGCCGTTTTCGCGAATTTCGATGCGCTTGAATCCGTTCTTTTCCATTGCTTCCATAACCTCATCGCAGCGTTCGATTATTATGCCCGAAATGATTATCTTTGCATCGGGTTTCATAAAGCTGCCGAAGATAGGGCTCATTGCGATAAGGACATCGGCAACGATATTTGCAACGACAACGTCATATCCGCCGCCGAGCTTTGCGCGAAGCTCTTCATCGCCGATGATATTTCCGACATAAGCATCAAAAACGCTTTCGGGGATATTGTTCTTTGCGAAGTTTTCCTTTGCGATCTTTACCGAGTTCTGGTCGATATCGACAGCGGCAGCTTTTTCTGCGCCGAGGAGAATTCCTGCGATAGAAAGTATTCCGCTTCCGCAGCCGAGGTCGAGGAGCTTATCGCCCTTTTTAACGGTCTTTTCGATAAGTTCAAGGCAAAGGCGCGTTGTATTATGCTGACCCGTGCCAAAGCTCGATGCAGGGTCAATTTCGAGAACGGTTCTTCCGTTCGGGTTATCATATTCTTCCCAGGAGGGTTTTACGGCAAGACGTGTGCCTACTTCAAACGGCTTGAAATACTGCTTCCAGTTGTTTGCCCAGTCCTCTTCTTTTATGCCTGAAAGCTCAACGGCAAGTCTGCCGAATTTATTATCCGCATCACGTTCCTTGAGCGCTGTCATTTCACGCTTCAAAGCGGCGAGCATCTCTCTGCCCTGCTCATTATCTGCGATATAAACGGTCACGCAGGTTTCGCAGGTACGCATTTCCATAAGGTCATCGTCTATATAATCCCAGTTTCCGTCCTTGCGTTCGAGGAATTCTTCAAAATCCTGAGAATCCTTTATCTCAAAGCCCGTTATGCCCACTCCGAGCAGACAGCCGCAGACGGGGTCAATTCCCTCGGTAGTTGTATAAACCTTAGCTTCGATCCAGTTTGTGTTATCCATAATGCGTTTATCCTTTCTGTTCTGATTTTAGCCATACTATATTATTTTACACCTTTTTTCAGATAATTTCAAGTATGAATTTTCATTTTGCGGCAAATTTGTTCGCATAAAAAATTTCTTAGAAAAAAATCGAAAAAAATTTTCCAAACCCCTTGACAACGCTTTAGTGCTGTGATATAATACAGACAAAGTTAATAAATCAGTAAATTCTATGAACAAAAGCAAGTAGCGTTTCTGACGGAGTACAGAGAGCCTGCGGTCGGTGTGAGCAGGTCTTACGGGATGCGTGAATGGGTTTGTGAGAAGCAATGGTGAATGGGTCTTCCCTATTAGCCTGCGCCGAGTTTCCTGCGTTAGTGGATAGGGTATTAATGCGTTGGCGGCGTACTTGAAATGAAATATCGAAAGTATCTGTTATTCGCAATTGTACTCAATGAGGCGGATAGCAGTTTTTTTATCCGCAAATCAGGGTGGCACCACGAGGAACATCGTCCCTGACCTTTGTATAAGAAGGTCAGCACGTTGTTCCTCTTTTTTTATTTTATTTATTGAAAGGTCGATGAATATGTTATTCCCATCAAAAGAAGAAGTTAAAAAACTCCTGACGAATTACAAGACTGTTCCTGTTTTTCACGAAACACTGATCGACAGCGCAACTCCCGTAAGGCTTTTCGCAGGGCTTCGAGAAAAATATGACAACTGCTTTATCCTCGAAAGCGTTGACAACACCGAGCAGTGGGGACGATATTCTTTCATCGGCATTGACCCTAAAAAAGAGATCAAAATTTTCGGCGATAAGGCTGAGATAACCACAGACGGCAAGACAGAAAATGTTGAATGTCCCGACCCTATCGCTCTTTACAACAGTATCCTTGCGGAGCATACTTCCCCCGTTTTCCCGAACAAGCCAAAGCTCACGGGCGGACTTATCGGCTACTTCGGATATGACACGGTAAGAAGCTTTGAGAAGAAGCTTACTAACATTCCCGAAGATGATCTCAGGATGCCCGATTCAAATATGTTCCTTTACGATGAGATCGTGGCTTACGACCACCTTTCCAACAAGGCTGTTATAATCGTGAACATCAATGCAGGCGAAGATGTTGACACTGCATACGAAAACGCTTATGCAAAGGCTCACGACATTGAAAAGGTACTTAAAAATTGTCCTGCTGTTGAGTCTGCGGAAAGCTCGGGAAACGGTGCTGATCTTGAAGTTAAGTCGAACTTCACCAAGGAAGAATATATGGCTATCGTTGAAAAGGGCAAGGAACACATCAAAAACGGTGACATCAGTCAAATAGTTCTTTCACAGCGTTTTGAAATTGCAAATCCGCCGAAGCCTTTTGACGTTTACAGAATGCTGCGCTCGACAAATCCTTCGCCGTATCTTTACTTTTTCGACCACAAGGATTACTGCTTTGCAGGAGCTTCACCCGAAATGCTCGTGAGTGTTACGGACGGCGTTGTAGTCACGAAACCTATCGCAGGAACGATGCCGCGCGGCAAGACCGAGGAAGAAGACAAGGCTTACGAAAACAGACTTGTGAACGACATCAAGGAACGTTCCGAACACACGATGCTCGTTGACCTTGGCAGAAACGATATCGGTCGTGTCTGCAAGCTTGGTTCGGTAAACGTTACCGACTTTATGAGAGTTGAGCGTTACTCAAAGGTTATGCACCTTGTTTCCGATGTTCAGGGTCAGCTTGCCGATGACAAGACTGCAATGGACGCGCTTATGTCCGTACTTCCCGCAGGAACGCTCTCGGGCGCGCCTAAGGTAAGGGCAATGCAGCTCATCGATGAGCTTGAAAACAAGAAGCGCGGTCTTTACGGCGGAACGGTCGGCTACCTTGGCTTCAGCGGAAACATTGACACCTGCATCGCTATCAGAACGGTTCTTTTCAAGAATGACAAGGCTTATGTTCAGGCAGGCGCAGGCATCGTATATGACAGCGTTGCCGAAACGGAATACGAAGAAACCAAAAACAAGGCTCTTGCCGTTGTAAATGCAGTAAGAGAAGCTGCAAAGCTTTAAGGGGGCGTTTTTTATGATACTTTTAATAGATAACTACGACAGCTTTACATACAACCTTTATCAGCAGATAGGTTCTATCTATCCCGACATCAAAGTTGTAAGAAACGATATGATAACACTCGATGAAATTGCGAAGCTTGCGCCGGAAGCGCTCGTTATTTCTCCCGGTCCGGGTTATCCGAGCGAAGCAGGCATCTCCGTTGACGCTATCAAGCGTTTTGCAGGAAAGATACCTATCCTCGGTGTTTGCCTTGGACATCAATCCATTGCGGAAGCTTTCGGCGGAAAGATAGTCCGTGCGCTTGAACCTAAGCACGGCAAGACTTCAATGATAACCGTAAACAACGGCACACCGCTTTTTAAGGGTATGCCCGAGAAGATAAAAGCCGCAAGATACCATTCGCTCATCGTTGAAAAGACTTCGCTCCCCGAGTGTCTTGAAGTCATCGCAGAGGACGAGGACGGTCAGATAATGGCGCTCCGTCACAAGGAACTCGCTGTTTACGGTGTTCAGTTCCACCCCGAGTCTGTTCTCACCGATCTTGGCAAGAGTATGATATCGAACTTCCTTTCCGAAATTGCAGGAATAAGCGGTTTTGAAAAGGTCGCAGTTTCCCTCCCCGACTCAGAGCGCAAGGCTCTTATGAAGTACATCAAGATCGTTTCCGAGGGAAAAGATCTTACACCTGCCGAGGCTGAAGATGCTATGGATATCATTATGTCGGGCGGCGCTACCGATGCACAGATCGCAGGTTTCCTTGCATTTCTCCGCGCAAAGGGTGAAACTACCGATGAAATTACAGGCTTTGCACGCATAATGCGCAAAAAGGCATCTATCGTGCCGACTTCAAAATCGGCTGTTGATATCGTCGGAACGGGCGGCGACCTTGCAGGTTCGTTCAACATTTCTACTACTTCGTCATTTGTTATCGCAGGAACGGGTCTTAACGTTGCAAAGCACGGCAACCGCAGTGTTTCGAGCAAGAGCGGTGCGGCTGATGTACTTGAATCACTCGGCGTAAAGATATCACTCTCCCCTGCACAGGCTTCGGCTTGCATACAGAATGTCGGAATCTCGTTCCTTTTCGCACAGTCATTCCACAGCAGTATGCGCTTTGTCGGAAAGGCTCGCCGTGAAATGGGCGTCCGCACGGTATTCAACATTCTCGGACCTCTTGCAAACCCTGCACTTTCCGATTATATCCTGCTTGGCGTTTACGACCCTGCTTTGCTTGAAACAATGGCGACCGTACTTATGAATCTTGGCGTAAAGAGCGCGATGATCGTTTACGGTGACGGTCTTGACGAGGTTTCCGTTTCGGGCGAAACAAAGGTATGCGAACTTCGCGGAAAGAAGATAATCAAGTACAGCATTACTCCCGAGGAATTCGGTTTGAAGCGTTACCCGAAGGAAGACATTGTCGGCGGAACACCTGCTGAAAATGCACAGATTACACTCAATATTCTTTCGGGCAAGGAACACGGTGCAAAGCGTGACATCGTTCTTCTCAACTCTGCCTGCGCTATCTACTGCACGGGTGCGGCAAGCTCTATTGAAGAAGGACTTGAAATGGCTCGTGATTCTATCGACAGTGGCAAGGCTCTTGCAAAGCTTGAAAAGTTAAAAGAATTTTCCAACAGGGAGTAAGCTATGATACTTGATGAAATAGTTGAAAAAAGAAAAATACAGCTTGAATGCGAAAAGGCGGCGGCTGACTTTGAAACGGTGAAAAAAGCCGCTGAAAAGCTTGACCGACAGTGCATAAGCTTCAAGTCCGCTCTTGCGAAGCCCGACAGACTTTCGGTAATTTCCGAGGTCAAAAAGGCTTCGCCCTCAAAGGGGCTTATCCGGCCGAACTTTGACCCCGTAAAGATAGCAAAGGAATATGAAACCTGCGGTGCGGACGCCGTTTCCTGCCTGACGGAAGAACATTACTTCCAAGGCTCGTCCGAATACTTCAAGGCGATTCGCCAAGCTATTGATTTGCCGATGATACGCAAGGATTTTATCATCGACGAATATCAGATATACGAGGCTCGTTTAATGGGCGCAGATGCGATACTTCTTATAGCGGCTGTGCTTGGTGACGAAAAGCTGAAACGGTTTGGAGATATCGCGCATTCACTCGGACTTGATATCCTTGCCGAAACGCACGATGAAAGCGAACTTGAACGTGTGCTTGCTCTTGATTTTGATATTATCGGCATCAACAACCGCAACCTTAAAACATTTGAAGTTACACTTGAAACGACTGCAAAACTTGCAGGAATGATCCCCGAGGGAAAGGTCATCGTTTCCGAGAGCGGTATCAGGGATAATGCTGATATGAAAGCTGTACGGGGCTACGGCGCGGACGCTGTTCTTATCGGTGAAACGCTTATGCGAAGCGGAAATATCGGCGCAATGCTCACGGCTTTGAGGGAAGACGTATGATAAAGCTTTGCGGAATGAGAAGAAATGAGGACATCGCTTACTGCAATGAATGTATGCCCGATTATATTGGTTTTATCTTCGCCGAAAGCAAGCGGAGGGTTTCGTCAGAGCTTGCAGGACAACTTCGGAGTGAGCTTGACCCGAAGATAGTCACTGTCGGTGTAACGGTAAATGCTCCTATCGAATTTTTGGCGGAAATAAGCGTCTCGGCTGATATTTTTCAGCTTCACGGGAATGAAGATTCCGAATATATTTCGGCTTTGCGAAAGCTTTTCCCCGAAAAAGAGATATGGAAAGCAGGACGGATACGTTCCGAAGCCGATATCGATGCTTTGGCGGTACTCCCTGCCGACAAATTTGTTTTGGACGCTTTTTCTGCGGAGGCTTATGGCGGTACTGGCAAAAAAATAGATGAAAAGCTTCTCGCTTATGCAAAAAACAAGCTTTCAAACCCGTTTTTCATTGCAGGCGGGATCGACAGTTCAAATATTGCTGATATAATCAAAAAATTCACGCCCTACGGAGTTGACCTTAGCAGCGGAATTGAAACGGACGGTTTCAAGGACGGGGTGAAGATGCTTGAAATAATGAAAATATACCACAATTTAACGGAGGATAAATAAAATGAGTGAAAGCAAAGGAAGATACGGCATTTACGGCGGACAGTATGTTCCCGAAACCGTAATGAATGCAGTTACTGAGCTTGAAGAAGCTTACAACAAGTACAAAGATGACCCCGAATTCATTGCGGAGCTGAAAAAGCTTTACCGCGATTATGCAGGCAGACCGTCTATGCTTTATTATGCAGACAAGATGACAAAAGACCTCGGCGGCGCAAAAATCTATCTCAAGCGTGAAGACCTCAACCACACGGGTTCACACAAGATAAACAACGTGCTCGGTCAGATACTTCTTGCAAAGAGAATGGGTAAAAAGAGAATTATCGCCGAAACGGGAGCAGGTCAGCACGGTGTTGCAACGGCTACTGTATGCGCGCTTTTCGGACTTGAATGTCAGGTCTATATGGGTGCGGAGGACGTTAAGCGACAGTCGCTCAATGTTTACAGAATGAATCTTCTCGGCACAAAGGTAGTTCCCGTTGAGAGCGGCACGGCTACGCTCAAAGACGCTATCAATGAGGCTATGCGTGACTGGTGCACAAACATTTCCACGACCTTCTACTGCATCGGTTCGGTAATGGGTCCTCACCCTTACCCACAGATGGTTCGTGATTTCCAGAAAATAATCTCCGAAGAAACAAAGGCACAGCTTATGGAAGCTGAGGGCAGACTCCCCGACTGTGTTGTTGCCTGCGTTGGCGGCGGCTCGAACGCTATGGGTTCGTTCTATGATTTCATCGGCGATGAGAGCGTTCGCCTTGTCGGTGCGGAAGCAGCAGGAAAGGGCATTGAAACCAAGCTCCACGCCGCAACGCTTGCAAAGGGTTCGCTCGGAATTTTCCACGGAATGAAGTCTATCTTCCTCCAGAACGAATTCGGTCAGATCGACCCGGTTTACTCCATTTCGGCAGGTCTTGACTACCCCGGAATCGGACCTGAACATGCTTATTTATGGGAAACAAAGCGAGCTGAATATGTTGACATCACCGATGAGGAAGCTGTTCAGGCGTTTGAATATCTCTCACGCACGGAGGGTATCATTCCTGCTATCGAATCATCACACGCTGTTGCGGCTGCACGAAAGATCGCACCGACAATGGGCAAGGATCAGATAATGGTCATCACCATTTCGGGCAGAGGTGACAAGGATGTTTACTCCATTGCCAAATACCGCGGCATTGACATTGTGGAATCATAAGGAGGAAAATTCAATGAACAGAATAGATGCTTGCCTTTCAAAGCTCCAAGCAGAGGGCAAAAAGGCTCTTATTACTTTTATAACAGCAGGCGATCCGTCACTCGACACAACGGAAAAGCTTGTGCTTACGATGTTTGACAACGGTGCGGACATTATTGAGATAGGTGTTCCGTTCTCCGACCCTATAGCAGAGGGAACGACCATTCAGGAAGCAAGTCTTCGTGCGCTTTCCACGGGTGAAACTAACCTTGACACTATTTTTGAACTTGTAAAAAGGCTTCGCGCCAAGACCGACAAACCGCTTGTGCTTATGATGTACATAAACACTATTTTCCGCTACGGCACGGAGAAGTTTTTCAAGCTTTGCAAGGAAGACGGCATTGACGGTGTTATCGTCCCCGATCTTCCTTATGAGGAACGTGACGAGATACTTCCATACGCGAAGGCTAACGGCATTATCCCGATAAGCATGGTAACTCCTGCTTCGCACGAGAGGATCAGAGCTATCGCTTCTCAGGCGGAGGGTTTCCTCTACTGCGTTTCGTCCAACGGTGTAACGGGCACAAGAAGCAGCTTCTCGACCGATTTTGACAGCTTCTTCGGCGAGATAAAGAAGAGCTGCAAGATCCCTGCAATGGTTGGCTTCGGAATTTCTTCGCCTGAGCAGGCAAAGAAAATGAGCGGTTACTGTGACGGCGTTATTGTCGGAAGTGCGGTCGTAAAGATCGTTGCGCAGTATGGCAAGGACAGTGCAGAAAAGGTCGGCGAATTTACCAAGTCACTCAAAGACGCTATGAACTAAAAAAGTTTACATTTACGTCTTGTGTAATTAAACGTTTAGCCCACTTGAAAAGCAGATTTTAATATGCTATAATTATGGGGATTTCCGAAGCGGTTTTCGGAAGTCCCCTATTATTTTCAAGGAGAATTTTTTATGAGAAATATATCTTCGGCAGAGCTTTTAAAAGAATGGACGGCAGGCTGGAACGTCGGCAACTCGCTCGATGCCTGCAAATGCGGCGGACTTGAATCGGAAGAATCGTGGCACAATCCCAAGGTTACGCAGAAGCTTATCGACGGCGTTATTTCGACGGGGATAAACGTTATCCGTGTTCCTGCGACCTGGTCAAATCATCTTGATGAGAACTACAATGTTGATGCGGCTTGGCTTGACCGTGTTCAGGAAGTTGTTGACTACGCTTACAAGCGCGGAGTTTTCGTAATTCTCAACACGCATCACGAGAACTTCCTTTACACTTCGCAGGAGAATTATCCAAAGGCATCGGAGATACTTGTTCGCGTTTGGGAGCAGATATGTGAGCGTTTCGGCAATTATGGTGAACGTTTGCTTTTTGAGGGACTCAACGAACCGCGCAAGAACGGTGCGCCCGATGAATGGCACTGCACGGACGAAGAAGCTTTTGATGTTGTGAACAAGCTTAATATGGATTTTGTAAAGACGGTTCGTTCGAGCGGTGGAAAAAATGCTATCCGTCATCTTGTGCTTGCGACCTACTGCGGAGCTTGCACGGACGAGATAATGCGCTCGCTTGAAATTCCCGATGATGACAAGGTAATCGTAAATGTGCACTCGTACATTCCGTGGAATTTTGCGGCAGAAGAAAACGGTCTGGAGGTCTTCAACGAAACTGCTGAGCTTGATGCGACATTCGGTTATATGAAAAAATATGTTATCGACAAAAAAGTTCCGCTCATCATTGATGAATTCGGTGCTGTTGACCGCGGAAACACGGCAGAGCGTATCAAGTATCTTGAATATTTCAAATCAAAGGCAGATGAGCTTGGCATAAAGTATCTTTGGTGGGACAACGGCTACAGACGCAGCTTTGCGCTCTTTGACCGCAAAAACGGCAAGCCTTATTTCAAGGATATTGTGGAAACTCTTGTCAAGTAATTGTGAAAAGTGTGCATTATCTCGTGATTTTCCGAGAATAATATATGCAAAACAACAAAAGTAAAAAAAGCTATTGACAAATTATATCAAATTTGATATAATAAATAAGCGTTGTGAGAAAGCATTAAAAAGTTTTCACAACACTTTGAGTTATTAGCTCAGTCGGCAGAGCATCTGACTTTTAATCAGAGGGTCTGGGGTTCAAATCCCCAATAGCTCACCAGTTTAAAACCCCGTTGAACTTAGGTTCTGCGGGGTTTGCTGTTTTTATGACATAATATGCCGTGTTAATATCGTAATAATAGTACGACAATTGTTCATCAAAACTATTCAAAATATCAAAACAGAAAACCCCACTTGTTCCGAAAAACAAGTGGGGTCTTTGCATTGGCACCCCCTGGGAAGTGCCGTTTGTACTTGTCAACATATCTGTAATGGCAACATAATCTTCTGCCATACTGTTTAATTCATCTCTCGCAGCTTCGGTAGGAGCAAGTACGATTTTTACTATATCGCCGTCATCGGGGTTTTCACTGTCGTACACATATATTCTCCAGATGAACTTCTGCACTATACGTTTCTGCTGATCTCTTGGCAGCTTGGATATATCAGAGAAGTTCTTTGCCATCTCACGGACTTCTTCAAATGTTCTTCCGTTATTGTCTGCAGCAGCCTCTATCTGAACTATCTGTTGGTCGATCTGCTTTTTCTGGGCGCTTAATTCCTTTACGGCGCTTCGCAGTTCATCGCTGTCAACTCCGTCGAGTATTGCTTTTGTTCCGTTATCTATCTTCTTCTTTATATCTGCGGAACGTTTTCGGAGTATAGCCGCTCTTTCGTCCATGAAGTGGTTCTGACTATCATCATATATCTTCTCGGAAACACGATCAAGGATTTCGTCCGAAAAGAACAGCTCGTTAAGCTGTCTTATGACCTCTGCTTCGAGCTTATCACAGCGAATAGAATGTTTACCGCATATCTTTGACTTATGACCGTTGCAGCTGTAATACGAATAGCTGTACTCTTTACGGTAACGTGTTTCGCCGTACATTGACTTTCCGCAATGTCCGCAATAGACCTTACCCGATAACAAATAGTCATGTACAGCAGCGTTTCTTGCGCCCTTACGTTTATTCTGTTCCATAAGCTTCAAAACCTTTCGATATTCTTCTTTGGAGATTATTGCAGGAAAAGCATTTTCCACACGAATTACTTCGGAATCGGATTTATAGGCATGGCGATTACGCTTTCCGTTCTTTGCTTTTGCCATGTGGTTATAAATGAACGAACCTGTGTATTTTTCGTTCCGCAGGAGGTCATACATGCTGTTTCTGACGAACAGCGTTCCCCTCTTGGTTCTGTATCCCCTTCGGTTAAGCTCGTCACATATCGCCGTATAGCCGTTTCCTTCAAGGTACATATCGAATATAAGGCGTACTGCCGCCGCCTCTTCTGGATTGATTATGTAATGTCCGTTGCTGTCAAGGTCATAGCCTAAAGGCGGTATTCCTCCTGTATGCTTGGCTTGGTAGGCATTTTCTTTCAAACCTCGCATTGTTTCGATAGCGAGGTTTGCGGAATAATACTCGTTCATACCCGTGATAACGAACATCATCATTCGCCCTTCGGGTGTCTGATCGAGTTTTTCGCGAACGGAAACGAATTCTATCCCAAGTCGGGCAAGTTTTTCCGTGTTTACGATAGTATCAGAACCGTTTCGGGAAAAACGGGAAAGCTCATACACCATAACAGCCTCGAACTTTCCTGCTTCGGCATCAGCCATGAGCTGGGCGAAACCGTCACGCTTGTGTGCGTTCTTGTAACCGGAAAGAGCCTCATCTTTATACACGGCTACAATGTCATACAAACCCGTCTGCTGTGCATAATAACGACAGGCTCTTATCTGTTCGTCAATACTCTCCGCCCGTTGATTATCAGAGCTGTAACGAGCATATATTGCAGTTCTTTTCATTTTTTTATCACTCCTTGACATTTTCAAGAAGCTGTGGTACAATTAAACTTGTAAAAAGGTTGTGGTTATACCGCAGCTCTTTCCCGTTCGGTGTTGGCGCACCGGGCGGGATTTTTTTATTTTGATAAATATTTCGCTTTTTTATCAACAAGCTTATTTTTTCTGTCAATGAATTCAAGCTGTAAATCAGATAGCTTTTGTCTTTTATAATACTCGATAGCTTTATTGCAATAATCTATTGCTTCGTCATAATTCTTTTTGTTCTCTTCTATTATTGCCATACGCTTGAACGCTGGTATTGTACCAATAAAATCTTTAAAGTTTTTCACAATCTCCAAATCTTTCAAACAATAGTCAATACACAGATTCAAATATTTCTCTTCCTTACGATATTTATAATAAAAATCCTGCAAGCCTATATAGCAAAAATGCAAATCCATATTATCCTTGGCATTGCGTACGGCACTTAACAATTCATGCTCTTTTGCCGCATCAAAACTTGGAGCAGGCTTTTCTTTTTTCTCAATATGATCCAAATCAATTTCTTCTATTGAATGCCTTTTATCATTAATCAGCGAAGCATTTTCCTCAGAGATGCAATTTAAATAAGGAATAAAACTATCAAACTCTTTATTAATTCTTTTCTTTTTACCCTCAACTGTCTTTAGTGAAGAAGCGGCATTAAGTACACTTTCAAACCAACGCTCTACGAAACTTCTTGTTAAATTGTTTCTGCTATTTATATATTCCGATAAAAGTTCATGCGGCAGCGGTTGTTCAAATGGGAAGTACGGTTCAAACTCTATCAACGATTCCAAATTCAATAAAAGTTGATCATAATTTGAAAAAAATGCATCTATTTTAGTAGAATCTCTTACCCATTGCCGATTACTCGATACACCATAAAGGAAGTGCATTATTATATACTCTGCTTTAACACGAATTTCCGAATTACTATATTGTCTTGTAGGGCTTGAAGCTGGATAACCATATGATTCACAAAATACCTGTTCTGTATCTGGAGTCGTGTATCTATCAATAAGCTTTTTTAGTGCGGCCTCATCTTGCGACTTTACAACAAAACCTGCAATAGAAAAAGGAGACGCTGTATCTATTTCAATAAATTGATTACTTTTAGAACTCTCACATTTATTTTCTTTAACAGTAAATAAAGCTTTTATACTATCAAATAATCCCATAAAATCACCTCATTGTTTTTATGCAGAAATATCAAAATAAATCCACAAAGCACACTATATCTTCCCAATGACTTTTCCTATGACCTCGCATCGGTCATTTTCACCTATTCTGATGATGCCGTACTTCTTGTTGTGGGAAACAAGTCCCTCGGGACTGTACTCTTTGATATAACCCTGACCGTTGAGAATAAAGATGCCGATCTCTCCGACATTCAGCTCCGTTGTGCTTTCCACAAGAACTTTGTCGCCGTCGTGATAGGTCGGTTCCATACTGTCGCCCGATATGCGGAGAATAAAGTCCGCACGTTCGGTAAGCGGCGTTTCGTCCACCGTTACTTCAACGCACCGTCCGTCATTGAGATATTCACCCGTGCCTGCGGAAACTGCATCCTCATACATTGTAAGGACAAGGCAGTTCGTCTGATAGACCTCGTTCTGCTCCTCGGAGCTGTGCTTATATTCTTCGTCAAGAACAAAATCTACTATCTTTTTACCGTGTTCGTCAAGGGCACGGTATTTTTTTATGTGGTTTTGCTCCTGCAATGTTAATTCATCTGTATTATTATCATCAAGCAAATCGCTTAATTTACAATCCAATGCTCCACAAATAAGTTTTACTGTTTCAAGCTTTGGGTTTGTATTGCTGCCCGATGTGATTTTATCCAAGCTACTAATCGAAATGCCTGTAATATCCGAAATATCCTTATTAGTGAGATTTCGGATTTTCTTATAATCATTAATCTTTTCGAGTCCCATATAATCACCTCTCAATGATAATATAACACTCTCTTGCCTCTTTGTCAAGAACAAATCATCATTTTATTGAAGTTTTTTTCGAAAAAGGTATTGACAACATCATTTTATTGTGGTATATTATAGACATAGACATCAGTTAAATGATGTTTGCAAGGAGGTGACAGTATTTTGATGATGAATAAACCCTATTATCCATATCTTGAAGCCGAAATATCTAAGAATGGAATCAAGAAAAAGGATATCGCCGACAAACTCGGCATTACTCCCCGTGCTTTCAGCGATAAAATGACGGGACGTGTCGACTTCTGGTGGAAAGAAGTCAGAGTTGTTCAGAACTTCTTCCCCGAAGTCCCTGCCGAAAAACTTTTTGAACATGAAAAGAGTACATAAAAAATGCGGAGTATGTGTTAGATACTCCGCATCGGGCACAGCTGGGAGAGCACCCGATTACTTCTTGCCTTTTGAACCCTTTGAAGTTGACTTGGTTTGTGCTAATGCACTACCCGCAACACTCTTAGAGGTTGAACTATATCTTCCGTCACGAAGAATAGTTGAAGCCTTAGAAGCAACAGACTGACTTGTTTGCTTTGGATTAGCCATACGCTTTTCCTCCTTTCTATATTATAGAACAATTATACTATATATAGATGTAAAAAGCAAGTACGCTACCAAATATCGTGCATATAAACAAATACGCTAATTACGTTTGTATATTATGCACAACTGTAGAAAGTGAGGTAATACCATGAAGCCCTATCGTCTGTGGGACTATTACGAAGA
>OLGB01002231.1_pt1 | contig 21170 bp, 17 predicted proteins | sample 1605691 | NCBI WGS metagenome assembly OLGB01 (sample SAMEA3888925, study PRJEB22519) | human gut metagenome | biome: human gut; feature: human-associated habitat; material: faeces | place: Denmark | collected 2010 | reverse complement strand
TTCAACTCAGAATTCTTCAAGATTTCTGTGTGAAGTGCAGCAACCCCGTTTACGCTAAATCCATAGTGGATATCCATGTGTGCCATGTGTACGCGATCATTCTCATCGATGATTTGAACAGCTGGATCTTTGTATTCAGCGCGAACACGGCGGTCCAATTCTTCAATGATCGGAACTAGGTGAGGGACCACTTCTTGCAAGAACTCAAGTGGCCATTTTTCAAGGGCTTCCGCAAGGATTGTGTGGTTGGTGTATGCTGTCATGCAGCGTACGATAGAGATCGCTTCATCCATTCCAATACCACGTTCTGTCAAAAGACGGATCAATTCAGGGATGACCATTGATGGGTGAGTATCGTTGATTTGGACAACAGCATAGTCAGCAAGGTCATGCAAGTTGCTTCCTTTTTCGATGGCTTCGTCGATGATCAATTGAGCACCATTTGATACCATAAAGTATTGTTGGAAGATACGGAGCAATTCCCCTTGACGGTTACTATCATCTGGGTACAAGAAGAGGGTCAAGTTACGAGCGATATCTGTCTTGTCAAAGTTAATACCATCTTCAATAATAGATGAATCAACTGAATCTAAGTCGAACAAGCGCAAACGGTTCTTGGTATCGATCTTGTAACCAGGGACATCGATATCATAAAGGGTAGAAGTCAATGTGAAGTGTGCGAATGGCACTTGGTAGCTACGGCTTGAACGAACGAGCCAGCTTTGGTCAGTCAACCATGCGTTTGGAATCGTTTCTTGTTGGTTGTTTTTAAGGACTTGTTGGAACAAACCAAAGTGGTAGTTCAAACCAACCCCATCCCCTGTCAAACCAAGGCTTGAGATAGAGTCGATAAAGCAGGCTGCCAAACGTCCCAAACCACCGTTACCAAGTGATGGTTCCAATTCCACTTCTTCGACTTCGATCAAGTCTTTACCAGCATCAGACAATTCTTTTTTGACATCGTCGTAAAGACCCAAGTTGATCAAGTTGTTAGACAAGAGTTTACCAATCAAGAACTCAGCTGAGATATAGTAAACTTTTTTCTTACCAGTATTTAATTTCTTTTGGGCACTTGCTTGCTTGGTGTAATTTAGCAAGGCAATGTACAATTCTTCATTTGAACATTCTGCAATTGTTTTTTGGTGATGATCAATCACATATTTTTGTAATGATTCCATGTTTTAAAGTCTCCTTTGTTTCAACAATTTTAATAGGGAAAGATTATTTTTCTGCTTTCTTAACTTCTTTTTTCAAGTCTTTGTTTTCACGACGATAGATGGTTGTGAAATCAAGCAATTCTTGCTCAACAGCTGGAGTCAATTGATCCGCTGTCATCCGCCATGACCAGTTACCACCAAGAGTTGATGGGAAGTTCATCCGAGCTGAACCATCCAACTCAAGCAAGTCTTGCATCGTAGAAATCGCCATGAAGCTGACAGAAGCAAAGACGGTTCGAAGCATAGCATGTGGGACAGATTCATACTCTTTCCGGTTGGTATAACGAGCAAGGTACTCACGAGTTGGATCGTCGATTTCATTGCGGTACCATCCAAGAACTGTGTTGTTATCATGTGTTCCAGTGTACATCACAGAGTTGTTTGGTGCCAAGTGAGGGCTATCGATACTTTCATCGTCAGGATTGAAGGCGAATTGAAGAATCTTCATTCCTGGGAAGCCAGTACGTTCGCGAAGCTCAATGACTTCATCCGTCATAAAGCCAAGGTCCTCTGCGATGATGTTCAAATCACCGAGTTCTTCCTTCACTGCTGCAAAGAGTTTGTAGCCAGGACCTTTGACCCATTTACCAGGTGCGGCAGTTTCAGAACCAGCTGGGATTTCCCAGTATGATTCGAAACCACGGAAGTGGTCGATCCGAACGATGTCATAGATCTTGAAGCTTTCACGCAAGCGTTCAATCCACCATTGGTAGCCATCTTTGTCCATTGCTTCCCAGTCATAGATTGGGTTCCCCCAAAGTTGACCAGTTGCTGAGAACTCATCTGGCGGGCATCCTGCAATGCAAGTTGCTTTTCCGTTTTCATCTGTTTTGAAGAGATGAGGATTAGCCCACATGTCGCTTGAATCTTCTGCTACATAGATTGGCATATCTCCCACAATTTCAATGTGGTGGTCGTTGGCATAAGCTTTCAAGGCCAACCATTGTTGGAAGAAGAAGAATTGAGTTACACGATGGTAAGTCAATTTATCAGCCAATTCTTCACGGTATTTAGCCAAAGCTTTTGGTTCACGCGCACGAATAGCTGCATCTGGCCACTCTGTCCAAGCTTTCAAATCAAAGTGTTCTTTAATAGCCATGTATTCTGCGAAGAGCTCCAACCAAGAAGCATTGGCTTCACAAAATTCTTGGAATTCTTTTTGATCACTTGATTTTAAGAAATTCGCAACTGCTTTTTCAAGCAGGGGACGACGTTGCTCAAAAACTTTTGCATAATCAACCTGAGAAGGATCTTGACCAAAGTCCACTCCTTTAAGGTCTGCTTCTGTCAACAAACCTTGCTCGATCAAAAGATCGAAATCAATAAAATGAGTGTTTCCAGCAAAAGCTGAGAAAGATTGGTATGGAGAATCTCCATAACTAGTTGTACCAAGCGGCAAGATTTGCCAGTAACGTTGCTTGGTCCGAACGAGGAAATCAACAAAATCATAAGCTGATTGTCCAAATGATCCGATTCCGTATTGTCCAGGAAGGGAAGAAATGTGCATCAAAACACCACTTTGACGTTTTTTCATGGGTTACCACCTTTTTTTATTTCTTTGAAGCCTGCGATTCGGTGCACGGTATGGGTATCGTTGCAGAGTCGTATCCAGCTCTCAAGCGGCTCTACTCTTTGTTAAAAATCGAACAGGCGCAACTCAGTTTACGCAATTTTTGCGAAAACGTTTGCGTACCATGTTATTATAAACTTTTTCCCTATTTTCTGCAAGGGATTTCTTAAAAACTTTTTTAACTTTTTTCAGAATGTCCTCACCCCCTTAGTGTATTCTTTCCTTTGGCTAATGTCAACAAATTTGATGCATTTTATAGAAGAAAGTTCGGAATTAAAATATTTTTAAAAAAATTGTTTAAAACTACTTGCAAACGTTTTCGCCTTGTGATATACTTAAGACGTTTTAGGAAAACGTTTGTCTAAAACGGTTTCTAATTATTATCTTTTTTTATTCTTTAGGAGGAATAAATCATGAAACGTACAATTTTACGTAGTGCTGCTGTACTTGGTACAGTTGGTTTTGCCGGCTTCTTACTTGCTGCTTGTAGCAATAACTCATCAGGTTCTTCTGAGGCAAGTAAAGAAATCAACGTCTATGTAGACAAAGGCTACAAATCTTATGTTGAAGGAGCTGCAAAAGCTTTTGAAAAAGAAAATGGCGTAAAAATTAACATCAAGACTGGTGATGCTCTTGGTGGATTGGATAACCTTTCTCTTGATAACCAATCTAAAAAAGCTCCAGACGTTATGATGGCACCATACGACCGTGTAGGTGGTCTTGGTAGCGATGGTCAATTGGCTGAAGTGACATTAAACAAAGATAGCCATACAGATAAAACAACTGAAGCTCTTGTAACAAACGGTGGTAAAGTTTACGGTGCACCTGCTGTCATCGAAACATTGGTTCTCTACTATAACAAAGATCTTGTAAGCGAAGCTCCAAAAACATTTGGTGATCTTGAAAATCTTGCAAAAGATAGCAAGTACGACTTCGCTAGCGAACCTGGTAAAACAACTGCCTTCTTAGCTGACTGGACAAACTTCTACTACACTTACGGTTTACTTTCAGGTAACGGCGGTTATGTGTTTGGTAAAGACGGTACAGATCCTAAAGATATTGGATTGAACAACCAAGGTTCTATCGATGGTATCGAATATGCAAAAACTTGGTATGCTAAATGGCCAAAAGGTTTGCAAGATACAAAAGCTGCTGCTAACTTCATCCAAACACAATTCCAAGAAGGTAAAACAGCTGCTATCATCGATGGTCCTTGGAAAGCTGCTTCATTGAAAGAAGCTAAAGTAAACTACGGTGTCGCAACGATTCCAACTCTTCCAAACGGAAAACAATACTCTGCCTTTGGTGGTGGTAAAGCTTGGGTTATCCCTGCAGGTGCGAAAAACCTTGATGGCGCTCAAAAATTCATTGACTTCTTGACAAGTACTGACCAACAAAAAGCTTTGTTTGACAAGACCAATGAAGTTCCTGCCAACACAGAAGCTCGTAAATATGCGGTTAGCAAAAACGATGAATTGACAACTGCCGTTGTTGATCAATTCAAGAACGCTCAACCAATGCCAAATATCTCAGAAATGAGTGCTGTTTGGGATCCAGCTGCTACTATGCTTTTCGATGCTGTAAGTGGTAAAAAATCTGCAAAAGCTGCTGCTGACGATGCAGTGAAATTGATTAAAGAAACCATCGAACAAAAATTCGGTAGCAAATAAGACAGTTTTTAGGTTTCAGTAAGAGGTTGGCGACAAGGTCCCAACCTCTTATGTTCAATTTTCAAGCACAACTTACTGTCTGACTTGTCTTCTTGCTCTCTAGCAAGGACATTATAAGGAGATTTGAATGACTACAGAACAAAACCCTAAAAAGGCTATGTGGCTCTCTTTGATCCCGGGTCTTGGGCAAATTTATAACAAACAAAAAACCAAAGGCTATATTTTTCTTGCCGTAACCGTCCTCTTTCTCGCCTATTTCCTAGGAATCGGAGCTGGAGAATTAGCGAAATTGGTTACACTTGGAACCGTCCGTGGACAAGATAATTCTCTCTTTATCTTGATTCGTGGCGCCTTCCACTTGATCATTACCATTGTTTACTTCCTATTTTATGCCTTAAATATTAAGGATGCTGGAACCGTTGCAAAACGTATCAACAATGGCATTGCTGTTCCAAAAACTGGAAAAGAAATGGTTCAAGCCATCTATGAAAATGGCTTCCCATATTTATTGATCATTCCTTCATACATTGCTATGACATTTGCGATTATCTTCCCAGTTTTGGTTACCTTGATGATCGCCTTTACCAACTATGACTTCAAACATACCGCACCAACAACCTTGTTGGATTGGATCGGGTTCCAAAACTTCACTAATATGTGGACCTTGAGCACCTTCCGCTCAGCCTTTACATCTGTTCTTGGCTGGACCTTGATTTGGGCTCTCGCAGCATCAACTCTTCAAATTGTACTCGGTATTTTGACAGCCATTGTGGCAAACCAACCATTCGTAAAAGGAAAACGAATCTTTGGGGTTATCTTCTTGCTCCCATGGGCTGTTCCAGCCTTCATCACTATCTTAACTTTCTCAAATATGTTTAACGATAGTGTCGGTGCCATCAATGCACAAGTTATCCCATTGTTTGCAAAGATCTTCCCATTCTTAGATGGTGTCTTGATTCCTTGGAAGACAGATCCTACTTGGACAAAAATCGCTTTGATTATGATGCAAGGTTGGCTCGGCTTCCCTTACATTTACGTCTTGACTTTAGGGATTCTTCAATCTATTCCAAACGATCTTTACGAAGCTGCTTATATTGATGGTGCCAACGGTTGGCAAAAATTCCGCAGCATCACTTTCCCAATGATTATGGCTGTTGCAGCTCCAACTTTGATCAGTCAATATACTTTCAACTTTAATAACTTCTCCATCATTTACTTGTTTAACGATGGGGGACCTGGTTCTGTCGGAGGAAACGCCGGATCTACAGATATCTTGATCTCATGGATCTACAAGTTGACAACCAATTCTTCTCCTCAATATTCAATGGCCGCAGCGGTAACCTTGATTATCTCTGTAATCGTGATCTCAATCTCTATGATTGCCTTCAAGAAACTACATGCATTTGATATGGAGGATGTATAAAATGAAAAATTCAGTTCAATTTAAACGCCGCCTCAATCATTTCTTGACTTACCTGTACATGGTGGTTCTTTCAATCGTTATCATTTATCCATTGTTGATTACGGTTCTATCAGCCTTCAAATCAGGGAATGTCAGTGCCTTTACACTTGATTTTAGTGGCAATCTTAATTTTGATAACTTCTCAAAACTTTTCTCTGAAACTCATTATGGCACTTGGTATATGAACACCTTGGTTATCGCCATTATCACCATGATTGTACAAACAAGTATCGTTACCTTCGCAGGTTACGCATACAGCCGTTACAATTTCTTGGCGCGTAAACAAAGTTTGGTCTTCTTCTTGATCATTCAAATGGTCCCAACTATGGCAGCCCTCACAGCCTTCTTCGTTATGGCTTTGATGCTGAACGCCTTGAACCAACCTTGGTTCTTGATCTTCCTTTATGTTGGTGGTGGTATTCCAATGAATGCCTGGTTGATGAAGGGATACTTTGATACTGTTCCAATTTCCCTCGATGAATCTGCGAAATTGGATGGAGCTGGACACTTCCGTCGCTTCTGGCAAATCGTCCTTCCTCTTGTTCGTCCAATGATTGCCGTTCAAGCACTTTGGGCTTTCATGGGACCTTTCGGAGACTATATCTTGTCTAAATTCTTGCTTCGTGACGAAGTGAACTATACGGTAGCCGTTGGTCTTCAAACCTTTATCAGTGACCAAAAAAATCAAAAAATTGCCTTCTTTGCAGCCGGTGCTATTTTGATCGCGGTTCCAATCTGTATCTTATTCTTCTTCCTACAAAAGAACTTTGTTTCAGGCTTGACAGCTGGTGGGGATAAAGGATAAAATAGAACCTTATTTCAAACACATTTTATTTTTAAGTTAAGGGTAGTATGGTGGATGCTTTACTACCCTTCGTTAAGAATAAAATCAATCAAAGAGATTTCTCTTTGCATTTCTGATACTCTTATGTTTAGAAAGGTCATCTTATGCCCTATCCTTTTAATTATTTCGCAAGTATCTTCAATTTCCGCTCTTCTTTTGCAAACCGCAAAAAGCTGAGTTGGTTCCAAATGATTTTTACTTCTTTCTTTCTAATCTCTATCACACTATTTCCTGTAGCTCTGCAAAATGCTCAACTCAAAACCTATCCTTTGACAACCTTTGTCAGCGATGTGTTTGATCCTTTATCAACAGACGTTATGAAAGATATCCAAGAACACGTCGTGATCAAAGACCAAGAGCTCACCTATACAGGAAACAACCCTGTACACAAGACTTCAAAAGGACAGGCTATCTTAGGCCAAGAGGCAAAGGCTAGTGAAGGCAAGGAGTTAACACTCCATTTTGATCGCAAACAATTGATTATCTCAAAAGAGAATAAAGAACTCGCTACAGTCTCATACCAGGCTATTAATCAAGAAAGCCTTCGGGATAAAAAAAGCTTCACTCAAGCTATCTCTAGCGATTGGTTCCGTGAAAACCGACTCCCTGTCAGTCTCTTCCTCGTGATTTTCTCTGGCTTCTTATCGACAGTCAATTATTTGATTCTCATCCTAGGGGCCTCTTTCTTCCTCTACTTGACACGAAAATCTCGACTCTTTTCACTACAAACTTTCAAGGAATGTTTCAACTGTATTCTGAATTGCTTGGGGCTCCCTATTTTACTAAGTGTCATCATCAGTTTACTATTCCATCAAGTATTTACTACGACGATCATGATCCAAAATGTCTTATTTGTACTCTATCTTGCCATGGTATTTTATAAGACCCACTTCCGTGATCCAGACTATCACCGCTAGGAGGTTTTCTCATGCGTGTTACCATCAAAGATGTGGCGAAACTCGCTGGCGTCGCGCCTTCTACTGTCACGCGCGTCATCCAAAACAAATCCACAATTAGTGATGAAACAAAAAAACGAGTCCGCAAGGCCATGGTCGAGCTGGACTACCATCCCAATCTTAATGCTCGTAGTCTTGTCAGCCAATCTAGTCAAGTCATTGCTTTGGTTCTACCAATCGATAGTGACGTTTTCTACCAGAATCCTTTCTTCCCAACTGTTTTAAGAGGGATTACTCAGATTGCTTCAGACAATGATTATGCCATCCAAATCTGTACGGGTCAAAATGAAGAACGGCGGCTCGATAATCTCAAACAACTCATCTACGGAAATCGTGTAGATGGTTTGATTTTCCTTTATTCCAACCCGAATGATCCCCTCGTTGAATTTGCGATCAAAGACAAGTTCCCCTTCCTCATTCTCGGAAAGGCAGCTTCACCTTTTGTATCGCTAGTCGATAATGACAATATCAAGGCCGCATTTGATGCAACAGATTATTTTATTCAACAAAACTACCGAAAAATTGCTTTTATTGGAGGAAACAAAGAGCTGTTTGTTTCTCAAGACCGCTACGAAGGTTATAAAGAAGCCCTCCAAAAAGCAGGGATTCCTCTAGATGAAAAACTCGTTCATTTTTCATTTGGGTTTATGTTAGAAGATAATTCTTATCAAATGATGGAGAGTCTACCGTTAACAGAACTAGATGCGATTATGACGACCGATATTCTCGTTGCTGAAGGGGTGCGCCAATACCTATTAGAACACCAGCTGACAATCCCGATTATTTCCTTTGATTCGATCAAGCCACGACTCGATATTGAAGCCTATATTGACATCAATGCGGTGGAACTCGGACGTGAATCTGTTCGGACAATTCTACAAATTATCAAAGATCACAAAGAAGGAAAAACTGTTTGCTACCGTCAATTGATTGACCATACCATTACGAAACTTTAGGAGTCTTTATGTCTACATTTACTGCTTATTTAGATGACCAAGACCTCATTCGTATCCAAAAGGGAGAGGAGCATATCCTTCCTTTTTATTTGAAAACGAACCAAGGTCATCTTGCCTTAATCCCTGTCAAAACATCAAGTGGAGTGACTGATACAGGAGACTATTTCTTGAGCCCTATTCCGCTTGAACTCGGAGAAGAGTACACCATCTACGATGCTACTGGAAATTCTTCTATACTCCACTATCGAAACATCGTTCGCAAACCCATTTTCGATCAAACCTTCACCTATACTGGAGAAGATTTAGGAAGTTTTTACACACCAAATCAGACGCAATTTAAATTCTGGGCACCCATTTCTCAAAATGTGACCCTCCATATCGAAGATCAGGTCTATCCAATGACCCGTACAGAAAACGGTGTCTGGGAACTCGTGCTCAAAGGGGATTGGGAAGGAGCTGCCTACCACTATGAGTTCCGTGTCAATGGCCTAGAACGTCGGATCCACGATCCCTATGCTCTATCCTCTTTAGCAAACTCTGGAGATAGCTTAGTCGTCGACCGCAAGAAGATCACACGTCCTATCACACGTCCTATCACACGTGCTGCTCGTCAACTCGACCCGACAGAAGCGCTCATCTATGAGATGAGCGTTCGGGACTTCTCTGTCCAAAAAGAGGCTGGCTTTAAACACCCTGGTAAGTTTAAAGGGTTGACAGAATCGCCCCAACTCAATGGTGAGATCCTTGGATTTGATTACCTTCAAAAACTGGGCATTACCCATGTACAGTTACTTCCAGTTTACGATTTCGGTAGTGTCGATGAAGAGGATCAATGGAAAGCCTACAACTGGGGCTATGATTCTGTTCAATACAATGTTCCAGAAGGCAGCTATGCGAGTGATCCTAACGATCCTTATGCACGAATCCTAGAGCTCCAAGACACCATTGACACCTATCACCGGGCCAATCTGAGTGTCATCATGGATGTAGTCTACAATCACGTCTACCAGGCAGATGAGTATGCTTTTGAACAGATCGTTCCTGGTTATTTCTACCGCTATAATGCAGAGGGAGAGCGGACCAATGGAACCTTCTGTGGGAATGATGTCGCAAGTGAACGCTCCATGGTGAGACACTATATCAAGCAATCCCTCAAACAATGGGTTTCCCTCTACGGCTTTGATGGTTTCCGCTTTGACTTGATGGGAATTCTAGACATTCAAACCATGACAGAGATTGCAGAAGAACTCCGTGAAATCTATCCTAACATCTATCTCTATGGGGAAGGGTGGAAGATGGATACCGGCCTCTCTGAAGATCAGCTCGCTCACCAATATAATTCGAAACGATTACCAGCCTTTGGCTTTTTCAGTGATAACTTCCGGGATACGGTCAAGAGAACACTTGTAGCCGGTCACCGTCGTGAGAGTCAACATCCTGCAAATGATTTTGCTAACATTCTAACAGCAAATGTTGGTAAAGTAAGGCCTGCTCATTTCACCCAACCTCAACAAGCCATTCAATACGTCGAATGCCATGATAATGCAACTGTTTTTGATTATTTCCAACTTGAAAGGGAAGAAATTCGCCTAGAGGAGCGAAAAGCTCTCTCACGCCTCGCTCTTCATCTGGTATTATTATCCCAAGGAGTACCTTTTATCCATGCTGGTCAAGAATTTTATCGCACAAAAGGGCTCGAAGACAACACCTATAACTTGCCAGATAGTCTCAACCAATTGGACTGGACATCCCTTTCAAAATGCCAAGAAGAAATTTCTTTTCTTGAAGAATTGATTGCTTATCGGAAATCACAGCCACTCCTTCGTTTGAAAAAAGGGCAAGAGATTCGCGACTACTGTGATGTCAAATGGTTGTCTGATCATCATTTGATCTACACGATTGAGAAAGATCGTGAAAAAATAACGATTCTTGTCAATATCGGTGATCAAGAACAGACCTATCAACATCTGAGTGATAGTCAGCTGTTATTTGCCTATCCTCATGCCAACCTAAAAACCCCTATTCCTAAAGGAAAGGAACTTTCTATTCCTGCCCATAGTTGGCTCCTTCTCCATGAAACTGAATCAACAAAATAAAGGTCACCACAATGTGGTGACCTTTATTTTTATTCTTCTGTTTCTACAAAGCGTCCAATGATATGAACGTTTTCTGAAATGGTGATAAAAGCCTGAGGATCAGCTTTTTTCATAATATATTTGAATTCATTAAACTCTGCACGCGTAATAACTGTCAGCAGAACCGCTTTTTCCTGATGGTTATAGGTTCCTTCTGCATTGTGGATAATGGTTGCTCCACGATGCAATTTTTTATGGATCTTTTCAATAATGGCATCCGGCTGGCTCGTTACGATCATTGCCTGCATCCGTTTTTGCTTGGTAAAGACAGCATCCGTTACTCGACTCGATACGAAGATGGTAATCATAGAGTAAAGAGCATACTTCCAACCAAAGGTCAGACCAGCGATCAACATAATGGTCCCATTGACCAAAAAGGAGATACTGCCGACATTCTTTCCTGTCCGTTTTCGAATCGTCAAACTGACAATATCCGTTCCTCCACTGGAAATGTTGTTCCGAAGAGCAAAACCAATCCCTGTTCCCATGACAACCCCACCAAATAGGGCATTCATGATCGGATCGTTGGTCAACGTAATCACTGGCACGAACTGAATAAAGAGGGAACTCATCGAAACCGTGATAAAGGTAAAGATGGTAAATTTATGACCAATTTGATACCAAGCCACAATCATCAAAGGGATATTGATGGCATAAAAGGTCAAGGAAACTGGAATCGTAAAGCCAATAAAGCGTTGGCTCAGAACAGATAAAATCTGAGCTAGACCTGTTGCACCGCTGGAGTATACATGTCCTGGTTGAAAGAAGAAGTTGACGGCAATCGCTGATAGAAAACCATACAGCAAGGAAGCTGACACTTTTTCATCGTATTTCTCACGGGAGATACTCTTCAGCACGCGCAATAATTTAATGTTATAAGCTAGTCGCCGCACATGATAGCGAAATAGCTTATGAAAGCGAGTTTTTTTCATTTTCAATCCATCGATTAGAAGAAAAGGAAAATCTTAGAGCAACTGATTTCTAGACTTTCCCTTTTCTCTCTTGTCCTATTCTTGCTCTGCTACTTCTACTTGAAGATTTAACTCATCCAATTGCTTTTCAGAAACGACAGAAGGAGCTTGTGTCATTGGATCTGTCGCCTTGTTATTCTTAGGAAAGGCAATGACTTCCCGAATATTATCTTCGCCTGCAAGAAGCATCACGAAGCGGTCCAAACCAATCGCCAATCCTCCATGTGGTGGGAAACCGTAATCCATTGCTTCCAACAAGAAACCAAATTGTTCATTAGCAGCTTCTTTTGTAAATCCAAGTGCCTTAAACATCCGTTCTTGTAAATCTTTATGATTAATCCGTAGGCTTCCTCCACCTAATTCATAGCCATTTAAGACGATATCATAGGCAATTGCTCGAACTTTTGAAAGATCGCCTTCCAATTCATGTTGTGTTTCAGCTTGTGGAAGTGTAAATGGATGGTGAGCAGACATATAACGGCCTTCTTCTTCAGACCATTCAAACATTGGCCAATCCACTACCCAAAGGAAGTTGTATTGATTGTTGTCAATCAAGTCAAGCTCTTTCGCAAGACGAACACGCAAAGCACCAAGCGTTGCATTGGCTACTTCAAGAGTATCTGCCACAAAGAGAACTAGATCTTTGTCTTCTAACTGTAAAGCAGCTGTCAAGTCACTTGTCAAGTCTGTCAAGAACTTCGCAACAGGACCATTCAAAGCACCCTCAGCATATTTCACCCAAGCAAGACCTTTTGCACCGTATTGCTTCGCAACTTCTGTCAATTTATCGATGTCTTTACGAGAGTAATGATCCGCTGCACCTTTGACGACAATCGCCTTAACTGCTGGAGCTTCTGAGAAGACTTTGAAGTCTACACCCTTGACAAGCTCTGTCAAGTCTTGGAGCAACATTTCAAAACGTGTATCTGGTTTATCTGAACCATACAAGGCCATCGCATCATCATAATTCATCCGTGGGAATGGGAGTGTTACTTCAATTCCCTTGGTTTCTTTCATGACACGGGCAATCAAGCCTTCTGTGATATCTTGGATTTCTTGATCACTCAAGAAAGAGGTTTCCAAGTCGACCTGTGTAAACTCAGGTTGACGGTCTCCACGTAAATCCTCATCACGGAAACACTTCACGATTTGATAATAGCGGTCAAATCCAGCATTCATCAACAATTGTTTTGTAATCTGAGGACTTTGTGGAAGGGCATAGAAATGGCCTTTGTTGACACGGGAAGGAACCAAGTAGTCACGTGCTCCTTCTGGAGTTGACTTAGAAAGAAACGGTGTTTCCACATCAATAAATTCTAATTCATCTAAGTAATTGCGGATCGAATGAGTTACTTTTGCACGGAGTTTGAGATTTTCCAACATCTCAGGACGACGAAGGTCTAAGTAGCGGTAACGAAGACGAGTATCATCATTGGCTTCAATTCCGTCTTTGATTTCAAATGGCGTTGTTTTGGCAGTATTAAGAACCGTAATAGCCTCTACCTTAAGTTCTACTGCTCCAGTTGGCAAGTTCGGATTCGCTTGTTCACGAGCTTCCACAAGACCTGTCACTTCTACAACATATTCACTGCGGATGCTTTCAGCTGTGGCCATCACTTCTGCACTAACTGTTTCTGGATTGATCACCAATTGCATGATTCCTTCGCGGTCGCGTAAATCAATAAAGATCAAACCACCCAAATCACGACGACGGCTAACCCATCCTTTCAAGGTAATACGAGTTCCAATGTGTTCTTCACGAACACGTCCAGCATACATTGAACGTTTCATTTCTAATTAATCTCCAAACTAATATTCTTCCTTCTATTTTACCATAAAGACCAGCAGAAAGTGGCCTTTAGCTCAACTTTTTCAGTCAGCAACTTCTTTAGTTATCGTGGCCAACTTCTTCCTTCTTTTTGGGATCATCGTAGAGATTGGGGGCTATCACCTTCATTAAAGTCGCTGTCCCAAATCTCAAGACAGCTGCTGCTAGTCCAAAAATAGGGGATAGGTAGCGGAAAAAGAAATCTCCCCTAAGTGCGTAGGTCATGCCACCCACAATAAAAAAGATAACAATCCCCTGAACAATTGCGTAAAACCAAATTTTTTTCACACTACTTCTCCTTTTCACATGCTAGCTGACTTATCCACTGTTTTTCATCACTTATCCACAGAAATGTGGATAACTTTTACCTATTTTCCCCTTAAAAGAGGAAGGTTCATCAGCATCAGGACCTGTTTTCATCCATTTACAAGTAAGTTTCCCACAGCCTGTGGATAACTATCTTGCTTACTTGTGACTTTCCGTCCCTTTCCTCACAAATCAAGGAGCCAGGATTCGATCCTGCCCCCTTTGATCAAGCATTATTTAAATTCGTCTGGTGTTCCTTTATATTGGGCCCAATCTTTACTGAAGAAGCGATCATTTAGATGGTAAGTTGGTGCTTTTTCAGCCTTTGTGACAAAGGGATTGACCGCTTTATCAAAGGCTAGCCAACCATTCCATCCCATATGAATCGTGTCTTCCATAAAATAGGACTGATCACCATCTTTAGAAAAGTCTGCAATATTAGTGAAACCTTGACTTTCTAATTGGTAACGAATCTTTTGAACAGCCTGTTCATACATGTCTTGGCTCAAGCCTGTGTATTTCATCCATTTGGCATTGACTGGAGGAATCACAAAGATGACATTGGTCCGAGATTTAGCAAACTGGTCTAGAACCAACTGCAAGTCATTGTACTCTGGAGATTGAACATAGGATTCGTTTTTTTGGAAACCTTTTAGTTTCTTCAACTTCATTTTTAAACGAGTATTGTAAAAATGATTGCTGATTCCAAGGTCGTTGTTATTGGTTTTGACTTTTGCTTCAGCCGTTGCAATTTCCTCCAATTTCTCATATGAGAATTGATCTGGTAAATCTTGTAGACGTTTTTTGACCTTCTTATCGTAATTCCCGTTTGTACGCGTTGCAAGATTACTAAACAAAGCATCTTCGCGTTGGACAAGGTGGGAAACAAGCTGGTTCAAAGACTGATCAAATCTGGAAATTTTCTTTCCTTGAGAAATTTTCGTTACAACACTTTGAAAGGCGACATTTGGATACTGTTGTAACAGACGCTTTGCAGCATACTGGGATGCAGCATCCTGTTGGTGATTTGCAATAAAGCTATTCAACTGATCGCTATTAAAGAATTGTTGAAAGGCAGAGGAATCGTATCCCTTTTTGGTGAACCATTGCGGAGAAACTACATAAACAGCTGTATTGTCCTTGAGTTCTGGCAAAATCTGTTGCATCCCAAAATACTGGTTCAAAGAAGCCGCACCACGTTCTCCTAAAAAGTAGGGTCTGTAATTGCGGTCATATTTTTCAGCCAAAACTGCTGGATGCACCACATCAAAACGCAACCATTCACTGGAGCCGAAATAAGGGACAAAGCGATGCTGTGGATCAGAAAGTGCTTCTTGTTTCTTTGTACGACTCTTGAATCCTTCTGCATTCAGACTAACCGCAGCTTTTTTCTCTTCAGTATAGTTGTGCTTATGATTGATTGGATAAAAGAATAATAAAGCTGTTACCATGAGGAGCGCGCAAAATACGGGCCCTAAAATCAGCCACAAACGCTTAAGCATTCTGAAGCTCCGTTACACCTTCTACGATCTTGTTAGCAGTATTCCAATCATCGCGTCCAAATTCAGATACAGGAACACGGATGCCAAAGCGATTTTCCAGTTCCACAATCAATTCGACTGTCCCCATACTATCAAGGACACCCGCATCAAAGAGATCCTCATCCATCATGTCTGAGACATCTTCCATAAACAATTCGTCAATAATTTCAATTACTTGTGATTTTACATCCATTTTTCTATTCTCCTTTTATTTCAATTTTGGAAACCATTGTTGATCCAAGAATCCTGAGAAAATCAGGAAGGACAGCATCACTGTGTTAAAGGTGATAAAGATCCCTAAAGCTTTGGTCCAACGATTGTCCGGTATAGGATCCAATCCTTTTGCTTTTCTTTCTTTATTGATGGTCTTTTTCTTACGAATCCAAGCATCATTGATGACCAGTCCAAGCCCATGGAAGAGCCCATAAGCGATGTAGTACCAAGTCACCCCGTGCCAGAAGCCCATGACCAACATATTGATAATGTAGGCAACATTTGAGGTGGTAATCCGACTCTTGAACACTTTATTGCGCATCAATACCATCACGAGACGCATAAAGACAAAATCACGGAACCAGAAAGATAAACTCATATGCCAACGATTCCAGAATTCCTTTAAGTCACGTGATTTAAAGGGACGATCAAAGTTGATGGGACTTTTAATCCCCATCAGATTGGAAGCTGCTAAAGCAAACATCGAATAGCCCGCGAAGTCAAAGAAGAGGTCAAAGCCATAGACATACATGACTCCCAGCGTTCCGATATTGAAGAATCCACCTTGAGACAAGGCATAGGTCTGCACATGGCCTAACAATAAGTGGCCAAAAATATGAGCTAGGATAAATTTGTAAAGGAAGCCATACATGATATACTTAACAGCTTGCTCCAACATATCCAATAATTCTTCACGCTCAGGAATGGCTTTATAATCCTCATTAAAACGCTTGAAACGATCAATCGGCCCACTTGAGAAGGTCGGCATAAAGAGCATAAAGCGTAAGAATTCCCAAAGTGTGAATTCTTTCAAGACACCATCTCGCATTTCGATGATCATTCCGACAGCCCGGAAAGTTAAATACGAAATCCCTAAAAATCCAAACAAGGATTGGTGCCCATTCTTGATCGCTGGCTCCACCTTAACAAAGATCAGGGGCAAGACAGACAAGAAGGAATGAAGATAGAAAATCCACTTGTTGTCCGCTTTCTGACGATAGATCTTGTAGGAATATACAATCAAGATTTGCCAGACTACGTAAAAGAGTAAGGCATAAATTTGCTTGAGATTCGAACCTGTCAGCATCAAAATGATAAAGATCAGACTCACCAGTCCTTCATAAATCGGAAATCTCTTTTTGAAAAAGAGGCCCACAAAGATCGGCAAAAAAGCTAGAATGAGGTAGATAAAATAGATCGGTGTTCCATAGTGTTCTAAATGAGGGAGCTGTTTCAAAAACTCGATCATCGGTTGTTAACCTCGCTAATCAACCCTTTGATGTCGATTTTCCCGTTTGGTGTTAATGGCAGGCTGTCACGATAGAGGAATTTTGAAGGCATCATATAAGACATCATGATGTTTTCTAAATCTTCCTTAATGGCTTTCGTGATATCAATTTCGCGCTCAAATTGTTCTTTGACGCCCTCTTTTAAGATGACATAGGCCAAGAGATTTTGGACCTTGTGATCTTTATTATAACGCGGTACTGCGACTGCTGAGTCAATATACTTCGATTTATTCAAGTTTTGAGAGACATCCTCTAGCTCGATACGATAACCGTTAAACTTAATTTGGAAGTCCATCCGTCCACCGTAGAGAAGGAGACCTTCATCTGTCATGGTTCCGACATCTCCCGTATGGTAGGCTGGAAGACCTTCAAATTCGAAGAAGGCTTCTGCTGTTTTCTCTGGATTATTCATATAACCTTTTGAAACGGCTGGGCCAGATACGATGATCTCCCCTTGCTCACCATTTGGCAATTTGTTTCCTGCCTCATCAATGATGAAGGTTGGAGAATCTTCTTTGGTATAACCAATTGGTAGACGTTTCAAAGTAGCTAACATCTCATCTGTTACGGCTACAGCCGAAAGAGCTACAGTTGCTTCCGTTGGGCCGTAGGCATTGATGATGCGTGCATTTGGGAAACGCTCACGCAATTTCTGAGCCGTTTTAACGGTCAACTCTTCCCCATCAAAGTAGAAATGGGTGATTCCTGGCATCTTTTCAGCATTGAAATCTTCAGACAACATGGCCATATCTGCGAAAGATGGTGTTGAAGTCCAGATAGCAATCGGAAGAGAAAAGATCGTCGCAAAGAGTTGTTTGAAGTCTTGAGTGATAGCTGATGGAAGGGCGAAAAGCGTTCCTCCAAGAGCTAAGGTCGGTGCCCAGTACATGACAGACAAGTCAAAGGAATAGGGCGGTTGCGCCAACATTTGCGGACGCTCTGGCGTTGCAAATTCCTTGTCCGTAATCATCCAGTTGGTAAAGCTGAGCAAGTTATCGTGCGAAATTTGCACCCCTTTTGGCTTTCCGGTTGTCCCTGAGGTAAAGATGATGTAGTAGTTATCATCCCCTTTGACCGGATGTTTCAAGTCATAGGCATGCTGAGCCGCATAAGCTTCACGCACTTGCTCCAAGGACATGATTGGAGCAGCTGGGTTTTCCAATGGAAATTCATTGATGGCAATAATCAAGCTTGGCTCTGCTACTTCAACAATGGCAGACACGCGCTCCAAGGCAGAGTGGCTATCAATTGGGATATAGGCATGGCCAGATTTTGTCAAGGCCACAAAGGTTGCTAACATTTCATATTCTTGACCACCAAAGACCACTACAGGTGACTTTTCAGGAAGTCCCATTTGGTCGATGTGGGCAGCCAAGCTATCTGAATCAGCCTTCAATTGGCCATAGGTATGCTCCTCACCAAGGACATTGTAAACCGGATAGTCTGGTTGTAGTTGCGCATAACGTTCAATTGTCTCGATCATATCAGTAATTGGTTGGTTTGACACGGCTAGGAGTCTCCTTTTCTAAAATTCGTTGTAGATAAAGCCACCCTGACCTTGACCAAGGTAACTAAAGAAATAAAGTAGGGCTAGGAAAATGGCGAAATACAAGACCGTCTGCCCGATAAATTTATAAAGTGTTTTATGTTTCATAAGTTTCACTCTTCATTTTGATTGTTACTCACTATTTTACCATTTTTTATACCAAGTAAGCAATTTTAAACATAGTGAGAATGTGGTAGAAAACGTTATCATTTCAGATCATTCAAGCCGTCTAACAAAAGTATTTTTCTTTAATCAGTTTTCTGGTTGAAATCCTATTCTATTTCACAGTCCCCTGATGAATCAACTCTAGACACTTGTCCAGATCCACGTCTCTTTCAAAATGGGTAGGTGTCCAAGGAATCTCTATATCTGGTAGAACACCCTGATCCGTCATTCCTTTACCTTGATCCACGCTTAAACAGCGAGAAGTGGGAAACATTAAACAAAAATTATCATAATCAACCGTACAACAATTAGAGTAGTCTAGAATCCCAAGAGTTGGTCGACCCACCACCGTTACCTTCTTAAACTGCTTCATCATCTGAACAAAGTTATCCCCAGATGAAGCACAATAAATATCTGATAAGATAAAGATCTGTTCAGGATAGTGACTTCCTCTGACCTCTGGGAAAAATTCCTCGCTTTCTTCCTTATACGGTACATAGCCTTCTCCCCGATGGCGGAGCAAATCCTCTTTCATATCTTCAAGCAGTTTAGCTGTTTCAGGACTAATTTCTTCCTGTTGCATCCAGTCCTCAAAGTCTTTCAAGCGCAGATCAACATTACGCTCCGTGTAGAGAATTTCCATGCCATCATCGTCCCAGTCAAGCGAATCATAGCCCTGATCCTTCTCTAAGGCTAGATGTAATAGAGGGATATATAAAGAGTCTGTCCCTCCGCCGTTCTGTCGGACATCAATGATAAGAAACTTGACTTCCGTCATCATAGGTAAACATTCTTGATATACCCGACTAATGGCTCCTTCATCCATAAAGTTATCCAGACGAAGATAAAGAATCTCATCGTCTAATCTTTTCCAAAAAATCTGATCTTGGATCGGTTCTCGACTAGGGACTACTTCAATGGTCTTTTCTATCCCTTCTCGAAGCAGGGTGACACTCGTTGACTGAGAGACCAAATCTGCCCATTCTCGGTAGTGTCTTTCAGGGGTCTTGCTGATAAAATAGTCTTTATGAAGAGAAGCTATCTGATCCAAGTCACTTCCATCCAGAGCTAGGATCTGATCTCCTACTTGAAGACCAGTATCTTCATTAGCTTCCTCAACATACAGTTTCTGTCCATTTATTCTCAAAAGAAACCCTTTTTGACTGGCCTTTTTATCTCGAAAGGAAACATGCCCGATCACCCCAAAACTAGCTAGGTAAGTCTTAACTTGATAGAGAAAGGCATCATCTGTCATATCATCTGTAATGTTTTCTCGAAAAGGCTCTGGATCGCATCCTTTTCGATCCTTGATGGTAGATGAATCATGGGTCATAATAGAGACGACATCTTCAAAAATAGCAGTCTTTTTCATAAAGGATTCCTTCAATTTTTTAGAAACAGTATACCACTTTTTCTTAAAAAGTTCTTAAAACCCTAAAAAACTATCCTAAAGTAGGATAGCCGTTATAGATTCTTTCTTTTCTTCGCTTTCTTTGTCAGAGCGACATCACAATTTTCAATCTCGCTAATCAATAGATTGGCAAGGCCAAAATCATCGATGTTCGATTTCATATTTACCTCATAGTTCAAGGTCAGTTGTTCTCCAGCTTGGGCCGTTGTGAAAGAAATAAAGTCAATTTCTGAACAACTTTTATCTAACAACTGGCTGATTTGTTCTGCAACAGAATCTTGTTTTAAGACGGTAATGGTCAAATGACGGCGCCGTTGATGGTCTGCCTTGCTCTGTTTGTTCTCTAATACCAGCCACACCCCTAGTAAAGAGAGAGTTGATAAAATGGCCAATAAAAGATAGCCCGAACCTGCAGCCAATCCTATAATCATAGCTAAGAAAATGGCAATCAACTCTCTCGAACCACTCGTAGCCGAACGAAAACGGATCAAACTAAAGGTCCCTGCCACTGCAATCGAGGTTCCCAAACTTCCATTGACCAAAAAGATCACTAAGGTCATCATACAAGGAAGCAAGGTCAAACTAATGACAAACTCTCGAGTGTAAAGTGTCCGGTATTTATAGGTCCAAGATAGGGCCATCCCTAGAAAGAGGCTGACCAAAAGGGCCAGCAGCAAGCGCAAGGGATCCACCGTTGCTGTGGCATTGTTAAAAATAGAATCAAATAGATTAGACATAGGCAGCACCTACCGTTTCTTCCACTGGTCTTGGGGCATAATCCAAGCCTTGTGATTTATGATAAGCACAGCTATATTTTGAAAATTTCTGTTTCACCAAACTATACTTCTCTAAAATATCCTTTAGCCATTTAGGTTCTTGCCCAGGAGCCTTAATTTCCATGATCACGAAGTCATCCTCTAGTAGAGGTTCTCCTTTCTTCCCATCAAAAAGGCTAACAGCCTGATCTCGAAAGACTAGGTTTTGATCGATTGTCACGCGAATCTTTTGATAAGGATAACCCTGAATGGATCTCTTTTCTTTGAGAGACAGACGATCATAGTAAATGAACATCCGCGGTTCCAATCGATGA
>OLGB01002223.1_pt1 | contig 21244 bp, 9 predicted proteins | sample 1605691 | NCBI WGS metagenome assembly OLGB01 (sample SAMEA3888925, study PRJEB22519) | human gut metagenome | biome: human gut; feature: human-associated habitat; material: faeces | place: Denmark | collected 2010 | reverse complement strand
TCTCTTACATATTTGGTTTCTAAATTGTAGCCAAGTGGTATCAAATCCATAAATATTCTATTTATAATATAGTCCAAGTTCTGATTATCTACAGCACGTACTGTAAAAATAATATTTTGTATATTTGTATTGTCTATTGCTTTTAAAATTTGATATGAATTACTTATACCAGAAAAAGCAATAACTGGTACACTTAATACACCTTTTATGAGATTTCCTAAAATTAAATCGTCTGTTAATATAATGGTTTGTGTATCTATATTTATATTATTTTTGATTTTGCAATGGCAGTAATTATGCTTTTATTTGGAATATGGTTTTATAGGTCAAAAGGACAAGCATCCAACTTCTTGTCTGGTTATAATATGAAATCAGCAGAAGAACGAAAAAAATATGATGAAAATGCTATGTGTAAGGCATATGGGAAGAGAATGATGTTTATGTCAATTCCTTTTATTGCTGGAATGATTATAGATATTTGGCATATAGGAATCGGTTGTTTAATTGCATGGGTGATATGGTTTGTTATGTTTATTCTGCTGCTTATGGATAGACATAAAAGAGAAGGTTAATTTATAGAGGAATAGAATGCTTTTGGGGTGAAAATACCGTTTATTTGTTTTAGACATACGATGTCCGGTTGAAAATTAGCGGATTCTCGTTTTATGTCGTGGTAATTTTGCTATATATTGGTAAGCTGTAAGTGGAAGAGAGGTAGAGACATGGACACAAAAAAGATCGGAGCTTTTTTAAAGCAATGTCGTAAAGAAAAGAATCTTACGCAAGAGCAGCTTGCCGAGAAGTTTGAGGTATCTGCAAGAACAGTTTCCAGATGGGAAACAGGAATAAATATGCCAGATCTCAGTATACTTGTTCAACTTGCTGAATACTACGATGTTGAGATGAGAGAGCTCCTGGATGGAGAAAGGAGCCAGACTATGAATAAAGAGATGAAAGAAACACTGGACAAAGTTGCGGTGTATGAAGAATGGGTGAAACAAAAAGCATTAAAGGCTGGAAATCTTGCATTTGCATCAATGTTTGTGATTGGTGTGTTAGCGATTATTATTCAGATGTTATTAACGGTGGATATTCGCTTGGTTTTAGGAGAGACAGCAACTGCTTTGGTAGGAGGAATTCTGTATGCTTCTATTATGGTGTACAATGGAATATGGGATAAATGTTTGCCAAAAAGTGCTACTATATGGAGAGATTTTCTCACCAGTGTGATATGTGCAGGAATTTTTACAGTCATCTATGGCATATGTTTATTTAGAATGGGAGCTACAGAAACACAGGTAACACGATTAGCAGTGGGATTTCTGATTGGTATTACTATTGTGGCATTTATTGTTCTTAGGCTCTTGGCATTTATTAATCGAAAAAGAAATCAGAATTCACCAAATGTTCAGGAGAGAAAAGAAACTTCCCAATCTAAGACAGAATGGACAAAAATTTATAATGCACAGAATATAGTAGAGACAGAACAACTTGTAGAAATGTTAAAGCAAAATGGAATAGCAGCTTTTTCACAGGAAGCAGGTGCGAATGTTGCAATGCATGGGGCACCTGGATTTGGAATATATGGTGTGGATATATTCGTGAAAACCGATGATGCAGAGAAGGCAGTACAGCTGATTAAGGAGATTAATAACCAAGAGAATGAAGAAAATTTTTGACATTTTCACAGATGCGTGCTAATATGATTATAGAAAAAGAGTGCTACCGATAGACGGTTAGTCCGTTTTACTATTTAGAATATCTATCAAAGATAACCGCTTAGTTTGCAGACAGGGCGGTTATTTTTGTGGTTTATGATTATCTTTGCCTAATGTATATCCGATACTAAAGCAGGTTAAGCCGAAGCTCACTACTGCTATGAAGTCAACAATACTCATTGGCTTAGCCCTCCTTTCCAGTGGATTCCCTTTCGGGTTTCTATGTAATCAGAGGGTCACAGTCCCTCTGTTGAAGGACTAACCGCCTACCGTTATGGTAGCACCCATATTCTGATTATAACAGTCTGAAACTGTCGGTGCAATATAAAGTTGACAGAGTAGAGCATAGCAACTGTAGAAGAGAATCTTTTTGATTAGGGCTTCCGGTGCCAAAACGGTGCCAAGAAATCAGGTGAATAAAAATAAGTGGTGCAAATCAGCCGTTTTACACCGTATTTTGGAGAAAAAACATAAAAAATATGAGGTAAAACGGGATTAAAGTATCGTGAGGGTGGACGTACTGCAGGATCGGGAATTTTGAAAGGAATAATATACCAAAAGTAGATTTACAAAGGGAGGAAGAATAATGAGATGTCCATATTGTAACGAGGAAATGATATGTGGTGCGGTTCAGAGTCAACGCGAAATTTTCTTCACAACGAGAGCTGACAGAACTTGGCTTATACCGGCACTGGCAAAAAAAGATGAAATAGTATTAAGTTCTCATAATTGGTCGAAACCGACCTGTATTGCATATCATTGCCCAGCCTGTAGGAAAGTTATCATTGACTATTCAGTTAAAAGCGAATAGAAACTGACTGTTCGGATGAAAAATATATACTGAATAAAAAGATATAATTTAGATATGCCACCGCTTTTGGACGTGGATGGGGCATGAGATTATTGCGGTATTGAGCTTTTTGCCGGTTTCCGATGGGATAAAATTTGAAGCATACCCGGTTTTCATTATTACTTCCATTGTATCTGCCGGAATGGATTTGATTTTTGTGATTATGCAGAGGTATAACCGGCAGAGGATCATGAAAATACTTGCGGCAAAAAAGTAAAAATGCTTCCCGCCTTGACAAGCAGTAAAGATCAAAGTAAAATATAACCTATCTGAATAGTAGGAAAGACTGCGGATAAAAGGGAGGAAGCAACATGGAACATATTGCCAGAAAAGATGCTTTTGAGTTACTTAAAAAATATAATAAAGATCCGTTTCACATTCAGCATGCTCTGACTGTAGAGACTGTTATGAGGTGGTATGCAAATGAACTGGGATACGCAGAAGATGCAGAATACTGGGGCATCGCAGGACTGCTTCATGATATTGATTTTGAATTATACCCGGAAGAGCATTGTTTGAAAGCACCGGAGCTTTTAAGAGAAGCTGGAATTTCAGAAGATCTGATCCATGCAGTATGTTCTCATGGATACGGAATCACAGTAGGATGTGGAAAGATGATTGATGTAGAACCCGTCCATGAGATGGAAAAAGTACTATTTGCGGCAGACGAACTGACAGGTCTGATCTGGGCGGCTGCGTTGATGCGTCCGTCAAAAAGTACAAAAGATATGGAATTAAAATCTCTGAAGAAAAAATATAAAAGCAAAGGATTTGCTGCGGGATGTTCAAGAGAAGTCATTGAAAGAGGTGCAAAGCAACTGGGCTGGGAACTTGAAAAGCTTCTTACCATGACCCTGCAGGCAATGGCAGCATCTGAAGATACGATCCGGGCTGAGCTGGAAGAAGAACAGGAATAGGGAAGCACATAGGAATTGAACAGAATTCCACCTGATAAAGAAAATGATTGGAGAGGTAAAGAAGGCTGCAAAAGCATTTGAAAGAAATGTTTTTGCAGCCTTCTTATATAAAAAGCAAGGGGAACAAGCAAAGTGATGGAACAAGCACGATAAAATTGTATAAAATAGCAAAAATAAATAAAAAGAAACGCCGATATTGAAAAAAAAGAAGAAAAAAGATATAAATATGCAAAATGAAAATGGCACAGAGATAAAAAATAGGCAAAATATCTAATGGCATGGAGGGGCGAGTTTATGAAAAACAAATTAAAGCGAGTTACCATTGCAACTTTATCTGCTTGTATGATTGCAAATGCGGTACCGATACCGGGGAATGTAGCAAAGGCAGCGGTGACGCAGGAGATGATCGATTTTACCGACGAGAACAGTCAGGGCGGCTGGGTAAAAGATGGGGCAAATGGAACGATCACTTTCCAAAATGGTGAGGGTGATGATGGATTTATGGTACTTGAGTCTGCAGGAGAGTCCTTTTTCAAATATGGAAATTCCAAAACCCGTCAGGATGGAATTCTTGAAATGGATCTTACCCTGACGAAAGGACCGAATGGGGCGAGAATGTTGATTTTGTTCCGTTACAATTCTTCCTCTGACTGGGAAGGAATTGGAGTAGACGGTACTCACTGGTTCTGGCAGAAAGGTTCTTCTAACTGGGGAGATCTTAATTCCACAAAGACGACGTTTGATGCATCAGATATAAACCAGAAGCATCATATCAAACTGGAGTATCGTGGAAAGCAGATCAAGGTTTATCAGGATGGAGAGGTGATTATTGATCAGACAGTAGATGCATTTAGTGATACGATGTCCGGACAGATTGGAATGAGAGTCTGGGGAGAACCAACAGAAACCCATGGATGTGCTTTGAAGTTTGACAATATAAAAACTTCCGATATTTTTTCAGCAGTTTCGATTGATCCGAAAAGTGTGAAACTTGAACAGGATACAGCGGCAGCACAGGATATTGAAGTGGCAATAACAGGCGAGAATACATTAAGTGCGATTAAAAATGGATCAGAGGTATTGGAAAGGGGAACGGATTATACTGTAAATGGTCAGAATGTCACAATTAAGACAACTTATCTTGAAAAGATCAAAAGTCAATCCAGTACAAAGCTGGTTTTTGAATTCGAAGATGGGCAGACACAGACATTCACGATTAATATTAACATTCCGGAACCGACGGTATCCTATACAAGAAATTTTGCGGCAGACGGAGCAGACGGCTTTACGAAAAAGAGTGGAAGCGGTTCTATGAGTCTGGAAAATGGTGCCATGAAGCTTCAGGGAGATGGCGTATTTATTGATGATAATTCGGCAAGCCTGAAAGACCAGGAAATTGAATTTACATACGATCCAATGAATGATAATTGTGGATATGGGGCAGTTCTCCGGTATGTAAGTGATAATGAGTATTTCTATGTTGGACCGTCTTCACAGAATAATCAGCATTATACCAGATGGAATATCTGGAATGCACAGGGACAGTCACTTCTTGGAAGTGAATATAATGACAGTGGTTTTATTCTTGCAAATAGAGTGGTTCCATATAAGATAAAAGTAAGGATTGTGGACAAGTATGTGACAGTATTTGTTGATAATGAGGAAATTCTTAATAGAGAACTTAGTAATGTTACGACAAATCCGGGAAAAGTGGGATTCAGAACCGGAAGTAATAATGGAATGCTCATCCAGAAGTTTACGCAGGAGAATGCAGCTGTACCGACAGTTGTGGAAAATACAGAGCCTGTAACAATTCAGTCAGATGCCATGACAGTCCGTCTGGACCGTGCATTCCCGCGGGTAATCGATTATACATTAAAGAACGGTGGGGAGACTGTAAAAGGACAGGAACTTGCATTACATCAGATTGAGTTAAATAATAAACTTTATACACCGGATGTTACAGCAGATATCAGTGAGAATAAAGCGGTTTATCATGTGTCAGAGGCGACGACAGGAATTTCATTTGATGTTATATTTACTGTAGAAGGAAATGTCCTTTCTATGAATGTAAAAAATATAGTTGATGATCAGACGAAACTGTACACTTTGAATTTCCCGCGTCACAGTTTGATTTCTATGTCAAGTAAAGATGCGGACGGAAAGCTGACTGTAAATAATTATCAGGGACAGAATGCGATTTCGCTTTCTTCAGCCAATGCATCAGAAGCATATAATGAGACGACGCTTGCAGTGTTAAGTAATCGGAATGTTGCTGCTGCATTAAGTGGAGAATCATATAAAAACCGTCATGAAGTAGCATACCAGACGTTTGCGGCAGGAGACCATAATTCTACAGGTTTATGGATGAATGAGTATACTTACCGTGGACTGGATGGAGAGATAATGTATCTGCCTGCAGTCAAGGTAGCGGTCACAGCAGATTGCAATGGAGATGGAAAAGTAGACGCTCAGGATGGTGCGATTGTACTTCGGGATAAGTGCATGACCAGAAAAAGTGGAGCGGACGAAGTGACAGACTCCTGGACAATGATCGCAATGAATGTAGGATCCGAAGCTCAATATCCATTTCTCCGTATTTTGGATAATGTGAAGAAGATGTATCTGGCTACAGATGGATTTGGGCAGAATATTATTATCAAGGGATATCAAGGTGAAGGACATGACTCATCTCATCCGGATTATGCAAATTATAATAAGCATGCTGGTGGTCTGGAAGATTTCAACACTTTGCTGAGTGAGGCAGAAAAGTATAATGCACAAATAGGTATTCATGTAAACCAGACAGATACTTACCCGGAAGCTCCGCAGTATGGAAAGCTTGCAGCAAGCCTTCCGGCCTGGGATTGGTATGATAGTTCAAAAGGCATTATTCGTGAGAACGACGATCTTGACACATCAGAAAATGGATTGGATGGACGTTTTTCGCAATTATACGATAAAGATACGCAGGGAAAGATTGATACGACATATGTAGATGTATTCTTTGGAACAAGATGGCCGATGTATAAATTAATACAGAATATAAAAGGCCGCAACATTATTCTTGGAACAGAGAATCCTGATGAAATGGTTTCCCACAGTGTATTTGTCCATGGTATTCAGACCGGGGCAGGCAACTTTAAAGGAGCAGGAAATCTGGTTCGTTTTGTAGAGAACAACCAGTCTGATATTTTCCAGGGAACAACTTTGTTCAGAGGAATACAATCGAGAAACAACGGCGGCGATACAGGCGGAGCAAGCAAAGGTGGTGCTGGTATTGACGGTTGGCAGCAGTCTTCACAGGGAAATAATGCAGCAAGTATGAATGATTCGCTGGATACATTTTATTGCGAAGTACTTCCGGCTAAGTTCCTTGCACAGTATCCGCTGATGCAGTATGAAAGCGAATCGCGGGCAGTTCTGGGAAATAGTAACGAAGTAGTAACTGAGATCGTGAATAACGTTAATGTTATTACGCTGGACGGTGAAAAAGTTGCCGAAGGAAATAAGATTTTCATTCCATGGGAAAAGGATGATGATGAGCAGGGTAAGATTTATCATTATAATAAAGATGGAGGTTCAAGTACCTGGACACTTCCGGAATCCTGGGGAAATGTAACTGAGGTAACGATTTATAAACTGTCTGCAGAAGGAAAATCTGATAAGAAAACGCTTCCTGTGACAGGACGTAAAGTAACAATTGATGCGACAGCAAAAACAGGATATGTACTTTACAAAGAGGATGCTGTAAAAGTTGATACGGCTGATACAATGGAGTGGTCTACAGGATCTCCTGTGAAAGATATGGGATTCGATTCCTATAATTTTGATGAGTGGAAACCATCATCTACATCTGATAGTGTAGATCATATAAAGATTAAGGATAATAGTCTTGGAAATGCACACCTTTATATAGAGGGAACAAAAGATGGACAGGTAAGTCAGACTTTAACAGGTCTGGTTCCGGGGCAGGCTTATTCGGCATCTGTATGGTGCATTACTGATGATGGACGAAAAGCATCAATTGAGGTAAAGAACGGGGACGAAGTAGTTTCAAATTATATGGAACAGAGTAATGTCACGTATGGAGTTCATCATAATGATAAATATTTGACTAAGGCTCAGCGTATGCAGGTACGTTTTACTGCGGCATCTGACACGGTCAAATTAACGCTTTCTGCAGCAGCAGGAAAAAGCGATACATCGGTTGTTGACTTTGATGATGTGCGGGTGGCAAAAGTTGATGCTTCTACTAACCCGGATCCGAATAAGTATACTTATTGGGAGGATTTTGAAAATGTAGATCAGGGCTTTGGAGTATTTGTGTCTACGGAGTCTGATCAGTCGCATTTATCTCAGAAAAATCCAGTGAATCCAGAGTATACGACGGATGTGATTGATGGAAACTATTCTTTGAAGATTCGTGCAAAAGATTATATGAGAACCATTCCATCAACGGTTAGATTTAAACCGAATACAGAGTATAAAGTAGGCATTGAATATAAAGCACCAAGTGCAAATGCGTTTACTTTTGCAGTAAAATCTGATAAGGCTTCAAAGACGCTTGCAAGTGCGGTGGCAAATGCCCAGAGTGGAAAGCTTGTTCTCGAGTTTACAACAGGTGATGAAGAAGACTGCTATGTAGATATTACAGGACAGAGCAGTGAATATTATGTTGATAATTTCTATGTAGAAGAGGCATACATCCCGGCAGACTTTTCAGAGTTACAGAAGGCAGTAGATGAGGCAGAAAAATTAGACAGAACGGTATATATGACAGAGTATTATGCCGGTCTGGACAAGATTCTTGCGGAGGCTGAGAAAGTACTTGACAATCCACGGACAGAGCAGAGTGAGGTTGATGAGATGACCCAAAAAGTGAGGGATGCAATAAATGCATTACAGCCACTTGCGACAAATGCTGACTTTGCAGCACTGGAAAAAGCAGTAGAGGAAGCTGAGAAAATTATAGTAAAAGATTATAAAGACACATCGGATTTTGAAAGTGCATTAGCTGCTGCAAAACTTCTTTTGGAAGGCAAGGAAACGAAAAAGGAACTTAAGCATACAGAGGTAGCAACAGCAACTGATACGCTCGTTGAGAAGCAGAAAGCACTAAAACCGGTAGATCCAAAACCGGTTGACCCAGATCCGGTAGATCCAAAACCGGTAGATCCGAATCCGGTAGATCCAGATCCGGTTGCCCCAGGCAAGCCATCTACTCCGGATAATTCGAATGGTGCAGGACAGACGACAGGAAGTGGCAAGCCATCTGCTGACCAGAAAAATCCGGCGATGGGTACAAAAAAATCTGGAAAAGCAACAAAAACCGGCGATACAACTCCGGTTGTACCGGTGGCAGGAGGGGTACTGGTCTCTGCAATGATGCTTCTTGCAAATTTTCTCAAAAAGAAAAAAGACAATTGAGATGAAAGAGTGATGTTTGAATAAAAAATATGCTCCGTTCAGGCAGACAGGAACAAGAAAACCTGTTGCCTGAAGGAGCATATTTTATCTTAAGCACTCTTTGCATTTCCACTGACCAAGACCTCATATTCACGCAGTTTCTCTTTCGCCTGTGGAGTTAAGTGCCTTGGAACTTCAATCTGAACCGTTACATACTGGTCACCGTGAACCGAAGGGTTCTTCATGGAAACAATTCCCTTTCCTTTCAAACGGATTTTAGAACCGGACTGTGTACCCTCGCGGATCTTACAAAGCACATTGCCATATAAAGTCTGAACCAGTGCTTCACCACCAAAGACAGCCGTCGTGAAAGGTACAGTAACTGTCGTATAGACATCCATTCCCTTTCGCTCGTATCCCGGTTTGTCAGCGACCTTGACCTTCAACATCAGATCCCCGGCATCTCCGCCATTTGTACCGGGCATTCCCTTGCCACGGAGACGGATCGTCTTACCGGTGTCGATTCCTGCAGGAATATGAACCTTCAGTGACTGGGAAGAATTTCCCGGAGCATTTGGATCCTGTAATGTAATGACCTTGTCACAGCCAAAAGCAGCTTCATCAAAGCCAACGGTTACTTCTGCATTCAGATCGGATCCCTTTGACTGAAAACCACCGGACTGGAACCCACCATGGAAGCCGTTCCCAAAACCGGAAGAAGTCTTGCGGGATGTTCCTCCGTGGAACATATTTCCGAAAATATCTCCGAACATATCATCCATATTACCACCCTCAAAGTGGTATTCCTGATACCCACCGTTTCCGGTAAAACCGCCACCACTGAAACCACCACTGCCAAAACCATTGCTGCCAAATCCGGCTCCACCAAAGCCACTTCCATAGAATCCACCATGGAAACCACTGGTGCCGGCTCCACCGGCAGCACCGCTCTGGTCAAATGCAGCGTGACCAAATTGATCATAAAGTTTCTTTTTCTCAGGATCACTCAGGATATTATAAGCTTCAGTGATCTCTTTAAATTTCTTTTCAGCTTCTTTATCACCGGGATTCGTATCCGGGTGATACTTTTTAGCAAGCTTTCTGTAGGCTTTTTTTATTGCTGACGGATCAGCACCTTTCGCCAGTCCGAGCAGTTCATAGTAATCTCTTTTCATAGACTCACCCTCATATCTTTCCGTTACATTTGTATCATCTGATCTGCATTACTTTTTACACTATTGTATGCAAAGAAACAGTACGATTCATACTGTTCTATATGTAATATAGCAGAGAGAATAAAAGCAGTCAAGGGAGAAATGAAAAGAATGTTCCGAATTAGACAAAATAAGCGTGGGAATCAACCGAAAAGAACGAGTTGAAAAATTCTGCTGTTGTTATAATAGTATTAAGTCAGAGTGGGTAAGTTCGTGCGTAGAAAGAACAAGATTTCAGAACAGGAGGGGATGCGGAGTATGAAGAATCGAAAAAAGCAGTTCCTGAAGATCGGAATTGCAGTATTGGTGATCGCGGTTGCGGGAATTGTTGCCGGGGTCGTCCGATACAGAATTGATAATCGATTCGATTTAACTGTTGGGGGGCATACAATCAGCAAAGATGAATATGTGAACTGCATGAAATCTGTAGAGTATGATACAGAGGTGCAGATTCAGCAGGACTATGATGCCGTTTATGAAGATGGCTTCTGGGAGAAAAAGTATGATGGGAAATACGGCTACGAAATTCTGACGGAAAATACAGTAGAACAGTTGAAATACATCCATGCGGTCTATGACCTTGCAGAAGAATGTGGTGATGTATCAGACAGCAGTTATGAGGCTTTGGAAAAGCGTTGGAAAGACGAAAATGCAAAGCGGAGTGAAAAGGTTGAAAATGGAGAAGTGGTCTATGGACTGAAAGAGTATACTTTTCAGATTTATCTTCAGTATGAAATGAGTACGCTCAAAGAAAAATACTGCAATGATTACACCCGTGAGGGCATGGAACTGACAGAGGACGAGATACTGGAATACTACAACAGCCGCGAATGGATCTTCGGGGACAGCGAAGAGAATGCTGATCTGGAGACAGCAAGAATTGCGGTGGAACGTGAGTTGCGTGAAAAGAAATATGATGACATCATCACGCAGTGTGAAACTGATTCTCAGGTGGACGGGAACATGGCGGATGTAAACCGGTTTACCTTGAAGAATATAAAATGATGGAAGGAGCAATATTATGAAGAAGAAATGGATGAGCGGTGCTCTGGCTCTTCTGCTTGCAGGAACTACGGTTGCATCAATGATGCCTGCAGTTTCTGTTAATGCTGAAGGACAGAACACTGCAACAGGAACAACATATTATGTTGATTCCGAAAATGGAAATGCCGATGAAAATGCAACAGGTACTTCCAAAAGCGATGCATTTAAAACCTTGGAACAGGTAAATGCAGTGAATCTTCAACCAGGAGATCAGGTACGTTTTAAGAAAGGATCTGTCTTCAATGGAGAGGCACTTCATTTTACGAAGGAGGACAGCGGTAGTGCAGATGCACCGGTTGTTATTTCAACTTATGGAGATGAGAGTGCAGCCAGACCGCAGATCAATACAAATGGTCAGGGACGCTGGAATCTGAACTATGGAAATCCACTGGATAACCAGAACCATAAATGGAAAGGTGAAGTATCTTCTTGTATTCTGATTGAGGATACAGAATACATTGAGATCAATGGTCTGGAACTGACGAACAACAGAGCGACAGATAAAGTACCGGAAACAGATTCAAACGGTAATGTACGTGACTACAATGATGCTTATGCAATGGACAGAACCGGTGTTGCCGGAGTTGCAAAAGATAATGGAACAGTAGATCATATCGTACTGAATGATCTTTACATTCATGATGTAACAGGTAACGTCTATAATAAGCACATGACCAATGGTGGTATCTACTTTATCATGGAGAAACCGACAAATGAGGCAACAACAGGTGTTGCAAGATACAATGATGTTAAGATTAAGAATTGCTATCTTGATACAGTAAACCGGTGGGGAATCGCAGTTGGATATACCTATCAGTGGGGAAGATTCACAAATGCTTCTCTGTCAGATGAGGTGATGTCTACATATGGAGCATCCAAGGTTGTAATCGAGAATAACTACCTGAACAATGTCGGTGGAGATGCGATTACAACAATGTACTGTGACAATCCTTTGATCCAGTATAATGTGTCAGAGAATGCAGCAAAGCAGATTAATAAAACAGACTACTCACAGCAGCAGCCAAGTCTGGATGCAAATGGAAATGAGACTGGTAAACAGGACGTTGGAGCAGGACGTGTGGCAGCAGGTATCTGGCCATGGAAGTGTAAAAATGCCATTTTCCAGTACAATGAATGCTTCGCAACGCTGAATGCATCCAGCGGTAATGGTGACGGACAGCCTTGGGATGCTGACTACGGTGATGGAACAAACTATCAGTACAACTACAGTCACGGTAATACGGCAAGTACGATCATGTTCTGTGGACCGCAGTCCATCAATAATACATTCCGTTACAACATCAGCCAGAATGAAGATATGGGACCGCTGGATCCTGCTGGAAATACAGGAAATTGTCAGGTTTACAATAATACCTTCTATATTAAAGCGGGACTGAATACAATCTGGCATAGAAGTCATGGAAATGGTGGACCGGTTACAGCAGAAAATAATATTTTCTATTTTGCAGGAAGTACACCGGCAACAGTTTCAAACTGGAATCCGAGCAACAATAAAGTATTCGACAACAACCTGTACTACAATGTATCCAATTACCCAACTGATGCAAATGCAGTAAAGGTATCCGCAGGAACAGCAGTACTTGTTGATGCAGGTTCAGGTCCGGTTGCAGCAGCAGAGGACAAGCAGGCAAGACTGCATGAAGATCCGACAGCTACTACAAAATTTGATGGATACAAACTGGCAGCAAACTCACCGGCTATCAATGCTGGTAAAGTAATTGTTGACAGAAATGGTTATTCTATCGATCATGACTTCTTCGGACATGCAATCACAGCAGTACCGGAAATCGGAGCAGCAGAAAGTGATGCAGTTACAGCACTTGTACTTCGTTCCAATACATACACAATTTCAGGAACAAATGTAAGTGATCTTCCGAAGAATACAACAGTAGAGCAGTTCCGCAACAACATCATCGTTGATACAGGCGTTACAGTTACTGTAAAAAATGGTGATAAAGTTCTTGGCGATGCAGATATCGTGAAAGGTGGAGCAACCGTCGTTCTTTCTTATGAAGGAATGGAGGATGTAACTTATACAGTAGTTGCAAGTTCTGATAAAGAACTGAAAGATGCTTATTATGAAGTAAAAGGAACAACCATGAGCGTTCCTTATACAGCTAAAAATCCGACAACAGTGAGCGAGATGAGAAAGAATATTACTGTAGCTGATACAGCAACAGTTTCTGTATTAAATGGCGGAACTGAGCTGGCAAATACAGATGCAGTAGCAGAAGGTATGACACTTCGTATCACAGCTGAAGACGGAACAACAAATGATTATACAATCGCCCAGAAGAACACATACAACTGGACTCTTGACTTTGTTAAAGGACAGCAGGGAAATGTATGGTTTGGACAGCAGAAGAACGGAACCGGTGACTGGACAAATATGACAGAGTCTGACAGAGACGGATGGCCGAACTGGTGTGTGAATACATATTATGGTCCTGGTATTGATGCTTCACAGGGTACAACTTCAACAACAGATACAAGCGTTCACGGACTGCTTTCCGCACCGCCGAACAGTGATATCTCAACAGCAATGGCATTCAGAGCACCGAAGAGCGGTACAGTATCTTTCAATGTAAAAGATGATGAGCCATACCTTCGTCAGAATGGAAATTCAGGCGGAACAGTTACATTAAGCCTTCTTGTTAATGATACAGTAAAGCAGAGTGTAACACTTCAGACCAGCCGTGAGAAAGCAACAGACTGGGCAAACTTTGATGCAATCGAAGTAAATGCGGGAGATGTGATCCGTGTAGTAACAAAGAGCAACAGCAATCCAAGCAAGCCGTCTGTTCATGTTACTCCGATTATCACCTACCTCGATACAGCGGTAGCTGATACAGAAGCACCGGATGCTCCGACAGCAGTAAGAACAGCAGATGTTACAGAGACAACAGCAAAAGTTGCATGGACAGAAGCAAGCGATAATGTTGGCGTAGTTGGATACAATGTATATGTAAATGATACAAAAGTAAATACAGAACTTGTAACAGCCACAGAGTATGACCTGACAGGTCTTACAGCAGCTACAGAGTACAGTGTAAAAGTTACAGCAGTTGATGCAGCTGAAAATGAATCTGAAAAATCAGAGACAGTTACATTTACAACAGCAAAGGCAGCCGATACAGAGGCTCCGAGTGTTCCGACAGATGTAAAAGCATCAGATGTCAAAAAGACAGGTGCAACAATCACATGGACAGCTTCTACAGATAATGAAGAAGTTGCCGGATACAATGTATATGTAAATGATACAAAGGTAAATGATGCACTCGTAGCTACAACAGAATATGTTCTGACAGGCCTTACAGCAGGTACAGAATATACAGTAAAGGTTGAAGCAGTTGATACAAATAATAATGTATCAGAGAAAGCAGCAGTTACATTTACAACAGAAAAAGATGCTGTAAATCCTGACCCGACAGTTGTTGATAAGACAGAACTCAAGGCAACTACAGCAAAGGCAGATACAGCACTTGCAGCAACAGACAAGTACACAGCAGAATCACTGAAAGCCCTGCAGGCAGTTTACGATCAGTACGCATCCGTTCTGAATGACGAAAATGCAACGCAGGCTCAGGTTGACGAAGCAAATAAAGCCATCGCAGAAGCCCTCAATGCCCTTGTAGAAAAGAAGACAGATGACGGCAAGAAAGATGATGACAAGAAAGACGACAGCAACAAGGGTGACAATAAGAAGGGTGATACAAAGGTAGACAATACTAAGAAAGCAGCTAAGACAGGCGATACGACAAACGTAGCAGTTTGGGCATTTGCACTGGCAGCATCCGCAGCGGCAGCAGGCGTTGTAGTAAAGCGTAAAAAAGAGAACTAAAAACTTTGCAGTTTTGTAAATGTGAAATTTAGAAACAAGCGGGGGAGGTTATGAAAAATGCTGATCTCCTTCGCTTTGATAACATAATGGGAGGAAAGACATGAGAAAAAAAGCCTTATCAATGCTTATGGGCTTGGCTCTTGGGGTTACGACGATTTTCAGTTCTGTTGGAACAATGGGAGTAACGGTATATGCCGCTGAAAATGGCGTAACAGATGCGGAATGTACAGATAAAGATACTGCAGCACCAACACCGGACGATACAGTACCTGATGCAAACCAGTATAAATATCAGAAAGATGAACTTGCAGCATTCTGTCATTTTGGTCCAAACACATTCAATGAACTTGAGTGGGGATTTGACCAGTCAACGCAGAAAAAGCTCTATGCAGGAAGAACTCCGGATCAGATTTTTACGCTGGAAAGTGATTTCGACGCAGAAACATTAGTAACCACACTGAAAAATGCAGGATTTAAAAAGCTGATTGTAACAGCAAAGCATCATGATGGATTCTGTATCTGGAACAGTGCGTATACAGATTATGACATTGCAAGTACAAGTTATAAAAATGGAGAAGGAGACATCCTTGCAGAAATTTCAGAAGCATGTACGGCAGCTAATATGGACATGGGATTGTATCTTTCACCATGGGATGTAGCAGAATCTACATTTGGTGCGAATGGTGGAACGATCGACAATGCCTACAATGAATATTATAACAACCAGCTTGAGGAAATCCTGAGCAACCCGAAATACGGAAATGAGGGACATTTTGTGGAAGTATGGATGGATGGAGCGAACGGTTATAATAATGTACCACAGACATACAATTTTGAAAAATGGTTCGCGACGATCCAGAAGTATGAAGGAAAAGAAGCAGGTTACAAAGCAGATTGTATGCTGTTCGGAGCAGGAACTCATACAACAGTTCGCTGGATCGGAAATGAAAATGGATTTGCAGATGATACCACATGGGCAAAATCAAGAATCAGTAATGGTCAGATTTACAATGATGAAAGCCAGCGTGCCGGAGATTACAAAGGAGATCCGACAGACGGATATTCCAATGGATATGAAGATGGTAATCACTGGACAGTACCGGAGGCTGATGCAAGAATTACATCCGGATGGTTCTGGGGAACACAGAAAAATACTCCAAGAACTCTGACAAACCTTGCAGAGATGTATTTTAGATCAGTTGGTCATAATGCAACATTACTTTTGAATGTGCCTCCGAATAATGAGGGAAAAGTAGACCAGGCGATTCTGGATCGTGTTGTGGAATTTGGTCAGAATGTTCAGGATACATTCAGGACAAATCTTGCGAAAGCAGATGGAACAACAATTACAGCAAGTAATGTCCGCGGCAATGACATTGACTTCAAGCCGGGAAATGCAGTTGACGACGATGATGCTACATACTGGACAACAGATGATGGTACAACAAGTGGAAGCCTGACGATCAAGTGGGATTCTGCAAAGAGATTTGATGTTGTATCAATCGAAGAAGCAATCCAGAATGGACAGCATATCAATAACTATAAAGTTGAATACAAAGAAAATGACAATGCGAACTGGCAGACCATGGAAAGTGGTGTGACGGTTGGATCAAAACGACTGATCAGAACATCACCAATATCTGCAACTCAGGTAAGAATTACTGTCGGAACATCAAAAGGAAAAGTTCCGCAACTTAGCGAAGTTGGAGTTTATAAAGCCAGCAAAGGCTTCCAGCTGAGTGGGGCTGCTCCGGATGGAATGGATTCGACAAGTGTAAATGATACAAAGAAGTTTACATTTAGTTCTTCAGGATGGAATCCACAGACGGGAACTACTTATATTAATGGACAGAATACCTGGTCAAATAAAGCGGGTGCAAGCTTTACCTATGAGTTTGACGGAACAAAAGTATATCTGATGGGAACAAAAGATCCAGGGCATGGTCAGGCAGATGTCTATATTGATGATATGGATACTCCGGTTGCAACGATTGATACTCATGATACCGTAAGATCAACAGGAGCAAAGATTTTTGAGTCGGCGGATCTGGAAAACGGACATCATACACTGAAGCTGGTAGCAAAGACAACAGCAGCAATCGGTGTCGAGGCAGCCTATGTCATTAACAATGGCGGAAAAGGTATGCTCGAAATTGAAAATGAAACCTATACGATGAACGAAGACAGTGATCTTGCTGTCAAGATCAAGCGTGTTGGTGGAACAACAGGTGAAATCACAGCGAAACTTGAGCCAAACCCAGGAAGTGCGATTCAGAAGCATTTCAATACAGAGTTGATTTCTACCGTTCAGTTTGCAAATGGCGAGTCAGAAAAAGTAATCAGTCCTGCAGCACATGCAAACCGTGTGCCGACAACGGACGGGGATGTATATTTTACACTGGAGCTTTCAAGCAGCAGCCCGGTAATCGGACTTGCAAGCTCAGCCAAAGTAACAATTCTTGATGCTGATGCAATTACAAAAGATTCACTTAATACATTGATCACAGAATCTGAAGGATTAAAAGAACATCTTTATTCAGAAGGATGGACATCATTTACAGCAGCACTTTCCTCAGCAAAGACTGTTGCAGCAAATGAAAATGCTACAGATACACAGATCAAAAATGCATATTCTACATTATATGCAGCTAAAGAAGCTCTTGTAGTACGTACGCAATATACGGCAGATGACAGATTCCAGTTCCCGTGGAAGAACGGAACAAGTGCAATCCTGGAAGCAGAGTTTGCTACAACCATTACAGAAGCCTGTGGAGACACACAGTGGAGATGTGAAGTTAACTCAGAAAATTGGGCAAGCAATGGTAAGTATATTAATTCATTGAATAAGACCAATACAGGTACAGATAAAGTTGAGTATGCATACAATGCAAAAAAACCAGGTACATATCACGTGGTTGCAACTTATCGTAGTGGAGACACCAATAACGGAAATAAACTTGCATGGTCAGAAGCAAACAATAAGATTACAGCCGGAAATATAACAACTCCACATACAAAAGTAAATAATGTGCTTTCTGTTGGTACAGTTGAGTTTGATATTGTTGTAAAAGAAGCAGGAGAAGGAACGCTGATCCTTCAGCCGGTAGATAACAGCGGTGCACCGCAGCTTGATAAACTTGAAATTACACCAAAGAACGTTGCAGTTGAGTCTTATGATATCACAGCAACAGCAGGTGAAGGCGGTACGATCACAGCAGAAGGTCTTGCAGATGGCAAGGTATCTGTTACAGAAGGTGAAAGTGCAACATTCACGATCGCCGCAAATGATGGATATGAAGTCAGCGATGTTAAAGTTGACGGAACATCTGTAGGAAAGAGAACTTCCTATACATTTGAAAATGTAACTGCAGCTCATACAATTGAGGCAACATTTGCATTTGCAAATTATACTGCAGCAAATCCATTTGAATTCCCGACAACAAAGGGAACGACAAAGACTCTGGAAGCAGAGCACGCAACAACAATTACTGAGGCATGCGGAGCAACAGAGTGGAGATGCGAAGTAAACTCAGAAGCTTGGGCAAGCAATGGAAAGTATATTAATTCTCTGAATAAGACATCTACAGGAGCAGATTCAGTTGCTTATGCTTATAATGCACCGGTAGCAGGAACTTATAAAGTAACAGTAACTTATAGAAGTGGTTCTGATACGAACAAACTTGCATGGAGTGAGCAGGATGGAAAGATCACTGCCGGTCAGGTGGCAACACCGAACTCCAAGGTGAATAATGTGCTTCAGGCAAAGACTGTTGAATTTAACATGGTTGTTACAACTGCAGGAGCAGGAACTCTTGTATTTACAGCACCAGACGGAGATTCACCACAGACAGATAAATTCGATATCGAGTTAGTAAAACTGGCAGACGAAGCTGACCTTACAGAACTTCAGACAGCGATCACAAATGCAGAGGCAATTCTCAATGCAGCAGATAAAGATAAATATTCTGCAGCAGCACTTGTAGAGCTTCAGGAACTTGTAAATGCAGGAAAGCAGTTGACAACAGAAAGCTCCCAGGCAGATGTAGATGCGAAGAAAGCTGAGATCACAGCAAAGATTGCTGACATCCAGACTCAGTTCACAATTACAGCAACAGCAGGTAATGGTGGAAAGATCGCACCGACAGGAGCAACAAATGTTTACAAAGGAACATCCAAAGCATTCACGATCACACCGAATGACGGATATCATGTAGACAGCCTTACAGTAGATGGAACTGCAGTTGACGTTGTAACAGAATATACATTCTCAGACGTAACAGCAAACCATACGATTGCAGTAACATTTGCAAAAGATGCAATGACAGTTGCAAAGGAAAATCTGCTTGCAGCAATCAATACAGCAAATGAGAAGCTCGCACAGACAGACGCTTATACACCGGCTTCTCTGGAAGCACTTCAGAATGCTGTAGATGAAGCTCAGACAGTTTACAACAAAGCAGATGCAACTCAGACAGAAGTTGACAATGCAAAAGCAAATGTAGAAGCTAAGATTGCAGCACTGAAAGAGAAGGCAGACAAATCTGCACTGAGACTTGCAGTGACAGCAGCAGAGGGTGAAGCAGCCCTGACAGATAAGTATACAGAAGAATCCATCGCAGCTCTTCAGACAGCAATTGATGCAGCCAATAGAGTTCTGGCTGATGACAACGCAACCCAGGCAGAGGTAGATGCACAGGTTGAAGCTGTAAATGCAGCAAAGGCAGCACTCGAAGAGAAGAAAGCACCGGTTGTAAAAGAGGAGCTTGAAAAGGCGGTTGCAGATGCAACAGAAGTTGTCGGAGCAACAGACAAGTATACAGAAGCATCACTTGCAGCTCTTCAGTCAGCAATCGATGCGGCAAATGAAGTTCTTCAGAATTCAGATGCAACTCAGGATGAGATTGATGCAGCAGTACAGGCTGTAAAAGAAGCAAGAGCAGCCCTGAAAGCAAAAGATGATGATAAGAAGGACGACAGCAATAAGGATGATGACAAGAAAGACGATAATAACGGATCCGATAATAATGGCGGAAATAACAACGGCAATGCGAATAACGGATCAAATAATAATGGTTCTTTCAACAATGGATCATCCAATAACGGTACTGCAAATGGTACATCAAATGTAGCGAAAGCAGCCAAGACTGGTGATACATCAAATGTAGCAGGAATGGCAATGCTTTGCCTGGCAGCAGGACTTGTTGTAGTAATGGCAAAGAGAAGAAGAACAAACTAATCTGAAGTGAGTTCCGAATTTTCAATGCAATAAAAGAATAAAAAATTCCTTCCGGGGGTTTCCTGGAAGGAATTTTTTTGTGGTTTTTATTTCAAAATCGCTTTTCTGTAATGGGATGGTGTTGCATTGATTACATTCATAAAGACCTTAGAATAATGCTGGGAATCTTTGAATCCGACCTGCAGAGCGATTTCTGTCAGCGTTAGACTTGTATTCTGCATTAACTCGATGGAACGGTTGATCCGGTAAATGTTAATGTAATTAGAAAGGGTTACCCCCATATAATTTTTGAAGATCTTACTCAGATAGCGGACAGAGATATGCAGCTGCAAGGCGATATCCTCCTGACGGATCTTCTGGGTAAAATGTTCCCGAATGTAATTCAGTGTATAAGCAACATAGCTGTTCTGAAGCTGTGGTTCGGAAAATCCATGCTCTGCCTCTGTATGGTCAAGGATATACAACATCAGGTTCATCAGTGCAACGTTAATATTTGCAGCAGAGAACAGACTGTTGGATGAAGCATAGAGAGTAATGAGCTTCTGAAGATGTTCGTCGATGACTGGATCAGATTCCATCCGGTAATAGAACTGGGCAGAAAAGAGGATCGCATGCATCAGGGTGATAGGAAAAACTCCCTCATCTTCAAGAACAATCGTGGAAAACATCTCAGGGTTAAAGTGAATATGCTGAAATTCACAGTCAGATGTGTCATTCAGATAAAAAGAATGAACTACATCGGGGAGTAACATGATAAATTCGCCCGCTGTACAGTGGATCGTTTCCGACTGAATATCCATATAACATTCACCGGAAAGAATCCGATAAATCTCAATATTTGTATGTAAGTGCCGGGCAAAACTATAACCGGCTTTACGATATTCAACAACAGCACCGGACAGGATGGAATCGGACAATGTCATCAATCCAGGTACTTCGTGTTCCTGAATCTTAGTCTCCTCAGCAGGAGGAGTAGAATGTTTATTTACTGACT